>Ga0157363_1005090_pt1 | contig 12228 bp, 10 predicted proteins | sample AttsexASBM1_FD_111477 | JGI IMG/M metagenome (GOLD analysis project Ga0157363, IMG submission 111477) | Fungus gardens microbial communities from leaf cutter ant in Ribeirão Preto, State of São Paulo, Brazil - Atta sexdens ASBM1 | ecosystem: Host-associated > Fungi > Mycelium > Unclassified ...
AACAACGTTTATTCGATCTATTCGTGAGAAGTTGAAGGGAAAGGATTGTTACCAATTACCATTATCTCCAGGACGAAGCTAATTTTTAAAGAAGAAGTGCATCAGAAAAGTCACTAAGTGCGGGCAACAATTTTTTTAAAGTTTCTGAAAAACTAATCGCTTTTCACGATCTAATAGATATTTGTTTGCTTAAAACATTTTATTCGGTTTACACGTTTTTTTTTTGGAAACTATCAAACCCGTATTGGGAAATCAATCATAATATAAAGAAAAAGAATTGTGATCAATATACGTAATCGTGAACCAGTTTAACAGTTTCAATTATTCCCAATATATAAAACCATTGTCGCTATATTTTTCCCATATAGACCTCCAAGAAATATCCTAAAGACATCCTAATCTTAAGGACATTCTCTGAACATTCTACATCCTGACTTTCCTAAAACAGCCTATGTCCCTTGAACTTTCTATATCCTAAGAACAATAAGAACTTTTCTAGGACAGCCTATGTCTCTTGAACTTTCCTAAGATATTCTATGTCCCGAGGACATTCTGTGTCCTAAGGACTTTTCTAGGACATCCTACATCCCGAGGATATTCTCAGAATATTCTACGTTCTAAGGAATACATTTCCAGAATATTCCTCGGTTAAAGTGTACTGTATAGGTCAGAGACATCAGGGGTCAAGCACCGTCAAACGGAACACGATACCTTGCGCTCGACAAGCCCCGTGGATGACCGACGCTGAGAAACGCTGAGCTACGTCATACAGTACTCGGCATTACACTGCGCGGTGGGATACAGTCTCGAGATAAGCGGTAGTGGTAGTGATGTGAAACATTCGTGGGTCGGGGCTGGTTGGCGGCATCGCCAGGCAGGAAAGCATTAAGCAGGCAGGCCAAGGGAGCGGTACGGTAGAAGTTAGGTGCGAGACGCGGAGCAAGAGCGGAGGAAACGGCACGGCGCAGCGCGACGCGGTTTCGGCTTCTCGGCATCGGCTTCGGAAATGGCCGCGGGAAAGTAGAGAGCGGAGGCCGGAGCGTTTTGTCGCTGGCTGGCAGGCTGGTTCGGTTGGTCGGTCCGTCGGTTGGTTGGCCGGGTTGAATCGGTCGATCGTGGTTCAAGTTTTCGGAGCACCGTGCGCTCGTTTATCCGGCTGCTCGTTCGGGGTCGCGCGATCGATTCACGCGCATCAGACGATCTCGCAGACCAACATGAGATGTGAGAACGGCGCATCACCGAGGAAACTTGAAAAGACGTTGGAAAACGGAAGCAATCTCGACGGAGGCGAGGAATGGCGCTTAGTGGGTATGGTTCCTTGCTCCAGTCCGGTACACGAGAAGAGGATGGCCGGCGACGACGGGACGACGACGAACAATGAGATCCTCGGCGCGGAGGGTGGGGAGGAGGAGCAGGGTACGTCAGCGCGAGGGGAACTGCATTCCAGAGTGGGCGGCATTCTGGAATGCGATCCCCCCGGTAACAGGAATTCGTCGAACGAGCGACCCGCCGCCACCGCTGCTGCTAACAACGAGGACGGTGTCTGCCGATATGCGGTCGGCGCTGCTAACCGCGCTATGTCTTTCTTCGAGATGTGCCAGGTATCATAAATAATGACGACTAACGACTCATCGGCTGACTCGTGCCGGTCTGATTATGTTAATGTCCACGATTATTTTAATCACAGTTGCGAATGTAAAAAAAACTTATCGGACTCTTAATTTCGCGTTTTACAACGTAATTTTCCGTTGAATACAAACTGACAATAACATTATTATATCAATGTCATAATTTGCTATTCAATATAACTGTTATGTATAACATGTGTTATATCACATTTGTCTTCCCACACAGCACATACATCCAAAAGACGTTCTAAAGACATTTAAAAGATGTTATATTCTATGTTAGATGTTATAAGAACATTCCCAGGATATTCAGAATGTTGTGTACTGTCTAGGTTGTAAAGTGGAAATTATAATATTGAAATTATAATATTGATGTAAAAAAAATTACTGTCGGTTTGTATTCAGTAGGTTTTGTGATAATTACAAGAACAAAAATCAAACTATAGCCATTCACGAAGATATATTTGTTCTTTTAGATTCGACTACAATATTTGTTCCCGCAACTGAGTCCACCCCCACGTTACAATATCCACGATGATTCCATAGAATCGACTGCGGAAATCTTGGCCAATGATGTGATGCGATACTTATTAAAGGAGGACATCTATCTTATATCCCAGGATCCAGTCTCCCGCAGTATGAGACACAATGTATATCAAATGCTCAACAAACACAGCATTCTCTTTACGAGTATGGTAAATCGTTTAAACGTCGTCCCGGATACCGCTTATGAAACATTCATGGGGGTCGCCAACGAGCTGTTCTTACACGGCGTTATCACATGGGCCAGAATTGTCTGTTTATATGCTTTTATGGGCAGATTGGCTTTATGGGCTAGGGACAGAAGAATGCATAGTCTTAAAAAGAAATTGCCTTTATACGTCTCTAGATATGTTGGTGAAAATATAACACATTTTATCAAAGGCTATGGTGGATGGGTAAGTGAACACAATTATTAATTATTATATTGTAATGAGTATTTCAAATATTTCACGTCACACAAACCTGATGTTTTGTAGGAACAATTATGTGTTGAGTATCCTGTAGCCGAAGAAGTTAGTGGAGCAGTTTGGCGGAGTCTACTAATGACAGGAGCTACTCTTGGTTTGATCGCCACGATCTTGTCAGTGACTTCCTGATGGAACCTTACGGGATCGTGTGATCTGAGTATGTTTTGTTGTCAAGAAGCTTTCGCGTACTTACGTTTCTACGAGAACACTTTCAAATGAAATGTAAACAGATTTTTATAACGAAGGCGCAATGTTACATTTCACATCGGAACGATTCGATTCAAACGGAACGTTTGCTACGTCTATACGAGAAATATGCAAAATTAACAAGAGATACATCAACGCGTTGACACACATAATTTTCATATCAATGTCACTCGGGCTTAGAATCATCCTACTTTTTATATAACTCGAACATACATAGCATGAGCGACAGACAATGACGCTAGTTTCCTATTACAATACCTTATAACAGACTAGTGAAATTAGTAAAATATCTTATTTAATTCTACAATAGACATTTTATATATTAAAATAATTCCTAATAATAATAATACTCAAAATTTTGAAGAAATTTTTTAGAAATTTACGCAACAAGAAACAGGAATCTCGAAATTGTATTGAATTTAGGTAGACGCAATCTATTTATTTATAATTTATTTTAGGTAGAGAATATTAAATAATAAATTTTTCGAGTATTTTTGGTCACAGAACCGATCGCCATCTTTTAAGGAATATATGTAATACCGAAAAAAATGATGGCTACGAACTATACCATCATGTATATTCAAATAATGGCTACTTTTTTATACGTTGATATATTCTATTACACTTGCAAAAATTTTATATGCATATTCAGAATAAATACTTTTATAAAATAACGATCGTTCTCCTGTAATCATTATTGTGAAACAAGAGAGAGATTTAAAAATGCCTACTACAAAAATAATTGTCGATCAATAATTCTCGCAATTCTACAAAAGATTTAATGTCATTTTCTATCTTCCGATTCCGATTAGTATTAAAGCATATACAAGTGCATTATTCATGTTTGCTACAAAATTAATAATTTCTCATACATTATCAAGTATCGTATTATCAATGGAAGTTTACAGGGTACAGAGCAAGTTATTGTTATAAAAATTTAAATATAGTTTTATGAAGCGATTTATACTATACTACACACAAATAAAAATCCCTCATAAAATAATATAAAGACTTATTTACATGGTGTAAGTATTTTTGTTTTCTTGGAAGACATCAAGTCCACATCGTTAGAGCCTTTTTAATGTATCATAAATTATAAGTGATAAGTTTTAATATACTGTTGTGTATTATGACAAAGGGGATCGATCTTAATCATTATGAAATACTATAAGTGACGTTTGATGTATATGTTTGCAAATAATCAAAAATGCTGACTATGTAAAATACTATCATACCTGAAATGAATACAATCCTCCTAACTTATCATTATGTATGTAATCTAAAATTTAAAACATTTATTAATGAGGAATAATAAAAGGCATTGATGTTTAACACTTATACACAAGTAGTTTGAAAATAAGAAATGTAATTATTTTCTGCAGAATGTCTTGCAATGATACAAATTAACAAAATAATCAAACATAAGTAACAATTCAATATTTGCATGCGGACAATTATGTTTGAAATGACATACTTATTTAAAATAGATTACGTTGTATACCAGAACTTCGGCTTATTGAGATTTACATGTGCTAATGCGAAAACAATCTAAACTATAAATTTTTTTCACAATGAGTATATTGTATAGTAGGATGCTGGGATAATAACTCGCCTCTTTTTATTTTTTATAATCAAATTGGAGGATACATTTCTGCCAAGGAAATATATTAACCATCATTTTCATCATTGAAATTTCATACATAGGTATTTTCATACTCATGACACTACTGAGATCTAAATCACTTAAGATTTACAGTGTATGTATGTATATATGTGGATGGATGTATGTATATATATTGCAGTATTTACAATATATATTATATATTTGTAATTATATATGTTAACAAAAGACAACACACACCGAACAATGATCAGAAATCTATCCCTAAGGATCTTAGAAACATGATAATGCATGATAGTGTACGTATTGGTTTATAGCTACAAAAGTAAAGTCACGGTCTTTCTATATATATTACACTTTACTAGTAAAATAGTTTATTTTATTATTGTATAAGTTTTGCCATTAAAATACTCATAAATACTAAATACGAATGGATAATGAAATTCTTGACACAAGTTTGTAATCTATTCCAATTAAAATCCAATTAATTGTCTACTTACGGTGCTTTTTCAGATATGTCTGATAGTTTGACAGCTAAACGTTTTAATTTCATATATGCCACACATTTTTTTTCATGAATACGAAGACTTGGCCTAAAAGTTCAAGTTTGGGTCATATACAAGAAATTTTGAACATTTACGAGTTTTATTTTTTTATACAGGATAAAGTTCTTTAATACGCCGTTGTAGTTTACTGAATTGAATGAATATAGATTATAAAATCATAAACTAGAGGGGAAATTCTGGCGAGTATATCTAACAATTTCCTTATATCTAGTCAAATTTTGCGACTGTACAGAAAACAACTGCATTTCAACTTTTACTTCAGATCCTAATGTGCATAATAGTAAGAATCAACAATTTCGGTTCAATAAATCTTCAAAATTAGATATCTATTTTGCTATTATTGATATTACTATGTTTAAGTATTATGCATTTGTGTGTGGATATATATATATACTATATTAACTGTACAAACGGAAAACTCATTTCGTCTGCCACTTATATTGACAATTATAAGTAATTATCTTATTGTAGTTAACCTTCAATTAGTTAGCTAAACATATCGTCAGCATTATACATGTAGATAGCAATCAGATTAAATAAAAAAAGAAACACTGAGCTAATAAAATAACAATATAAAACATGATAATAAAGATATTTCTAATTAAATTGGAAAATAACTAAATAAAATTTATGTAGATCTTAATTATATACTTATATTATCACATACGCATATGTATAAAGTATTAAAAATCGAGACACAATAATGTAAGATAAAAAATTTACAACATATATAAAATATTAATTTACAAAAAGAAAAAATGGTAACAGTTTTCTTGCAAGTCAATAATTGTAGTGTTCTACTTTTACATGCAGAGATGGAATATGGTACATGTGAAAGATATCACAAACTTGGCCCCCTTTAATCTGCACAATGTCAATATGAATATAATTGATATTGTAAATAATTTATTTGTAAAAAAAATAAAATATATACAGAAAAAAAGGCAGAATTACATTTTTACGATAATGGAACATATTCTGTATTTAAGCATCTTTCAGTACACAAGCAAGAATGAGAAGAGCTATCAAACATGAATACATAGAACTGACGATATGCATATAGATAATTTAGTGTTTTTAAACATTGGCAGTTGTAGCCTGGACGTATTGTGGTCCAAAATAGAATAAAACAGTTGGGATAATTTATTTGAATTGCACCTAACTTATTTTAAACAGTTATCCTTAAAATATTAAAGGAGGAAGAAAATAAGTTTTCAGGATTCAAAAGCTTTCAATTCGCCTAACATCAGTAAAATATGCTAAATAAAATAGTAAATTTTTAGCGAAGTCACATTTACATCGCAACATGCTAAATATATTGCGAATAATGACACACGTTCGTCTTAATGAATATAACTTTTCTTAAGATTTCCTAAAACAATGGGACATTTTTATCAAGAATCAAGAATCTACAATGATGTACAATACACAGCAAGCGCAAATCAAAATATTGTCCAATCAACTTGTTTGTGATCGGATTGAATTTTAATAATTTGAGTTCAATATTAATCATAAACGACATTATAGGTGTTGTGCCACAGAGCATATTATGTATAAAGTGCATACAACACGTTCATCACTTTGTGACATGCTCCATTTTTGTCTCTTGTTAACTCTTTCTTGGTTTATCACAGTTGGGGCAGAGGTGGGAAGGAAGAGGACTCGTATCACCCCAAAAAAATGAAACTAGCAAGAATCCTCTATTCCTTGTAATCCCACCATTCTTTCTCATACCCTTCATGGACATGTTCTAAAAGCACTTTTCTTCGGCTATCGCAGTATCTTTAAAAGCACACACACAAATGTAATATTATTTTGACAAGAATACAAACAAAATATCTCATTTTTTTAGAATAATGCATAATTCTTACCTATATTTATCCTGAACCTTTTGTTTAATGTCTGCAAGATTTTCGCTCGTGATATCCCTTTCAAGATATTCAGAGAGGCACTCTGTGGCACTCTCCAGATCTTTTTGGTTATCTTCAAAAATCACAGATTGATTGTTCTTTTTCACATAATATGCGAAAACATAAGTGTACATAAGAGTCTGTCTACAGGAACACAAAATATCAACTGCCTTTTTTAAAAATTGTACCTGAAAAGAGAGTAATTTGATATATTACAAAATAATGTTGACAAATAATGTATGTACAGTGACTACCAAAAATTTTCGATCAACTATTAACAATTTTTGTTAATGTTTTTTTAGTTTATAATTCTTAATAAATAATTCTTGTTATAATCAACTTGTTATAATCAACTTACAATATTTTAAATTATTAGATTATGATAAGCTTTGGTGATACAAGTCAACAGGTATTATTCTGTCTTTATTATTTCATGAAATGCTAAGAAAGATAGAACTGCATCATAGATAGAACAATATTTGTCGACTTGTCACTAAACAGAAAGCACCCTATATCATTAAAAAAATACCAATATACTAAATCTTTATTTGTAAAGATTTATTATCTAAATGCGATAAAATTAGTCATTGAAACTTTTATTAATCATATGTATATGTAAATATTATTCTTATTATTGTTTATACACACTCGCCTTTCAATGCATAACTTTCTGTACATATTGGTTATTGCAAAGAATATTGCTCAGTGAATATTGCTCTAAAAGTTTAGGGCCCCTTTCATCAACTTTTGGTTAAATTAATCTATGACTCCCAGAAGTGCTAATAGCAGTTTAATGTATCAATAGCCTCCTCTCTCTTCCTCTTCTGAGATAAACTGTGTTTAGTTATCAAGTTGGTAATCAATGATAATTGAGTTAATTATCAATTAGCATTAATCGGAGTTAGCGAAAGAGGCCCTTAGAATGCTCGCATGAAAGCTAGAGATCCGGGTTCGAGTCCCGACGTATATTTTTTATGATAAATTCTTTACGGGTTTTAAAATGTATATAATTTGGAGGGATTAAGATAATATTTTAGATGAATTATGTTGAAAGTTCAATAGTAATGATACGCAATCATATTTCTAAGATAAAGTCATTTAAAGAATACGTATATGTATTAGTTTAATATTTAACTTTGATTGTCAAATGGCGTTTCTCATATTTAGATAATATTTTCACGGTCTTGTTTCCAATCTTATTATTGTATATATAAAATATATTAGGAATCATAAAATTACTGATTATCCAGCATCCATAAAATATATAATAGTACAATAAATTTAATTCAACTAACTTAAAATTATTGTAATTATTTATTATTATATTATTATCATTATACCTCAATCCACGACATGTTATGTTGCTGCATTTCTTCCATCTTCTCTTTTACACTAGCGTACAATTTACTTTCAAACTTTAGTGATTGCATATGATTCATATATCTATTGCAATAAAATAAATATCTCTGTAAAGCTGATCTGGATTTTTCTTGCGCATCCCTGGCTACTTTAGCTTCCTCTTCATCGTAACGGTTGCAATTATACCAGCTAGAACCATGCGGTTCCCAAGGTCCAAGACATACCCAACAAAATTCAGTTTTACAATTTTGATTTTTGCAAACCATATGATTACATCCGCCATCTTTTTCGATAGTAACATTACACTTGGGGCACTCCTTTGTGTTAGCAGCGATCCAATTTGATGTTTCAGAATCATCATCGCACTTTTTGATCCACTTGCGGAGTAAATGACACTTTACAGGATCGTGCCAGTTTTCGCCACAGTGGAAACAGAAGATATGTCCACATTTGCAAGTAACTGGTCTCGCTTCTACATACTGCACCTTAATGGCATTATTGCAATCGGGAGAAGGACACCATCTTAGTAACCTATTGCACTACAAAGAAGAGAGATATGTGAAACGTTAATAACATCCAATAAATTTAATTAAGTTTCGTCAAATATTTACTTCGACAAAGCTATTGGTGATTAAATGTTGATATTTTAATTTAACTTTGGAATCTTTGACAAGTCGCATAACACTGGCATCGTCGACTAAAATGTCACACGCGTGAGCAGCACATGCTATTGTTTGTCCAACTCCTTCTTCCATGATCTTAGTTGTCAAGTATTCACCCCAACAACCGGTACAAAAACGATGTCCACATTCCAGACCAGTCATCATCTAATGATTTTTATAATATGTTTTTTATAAAGCATTTTATTTTATTTTATTACTATTTTTTAAATAGTTGATAACATAGACTTACTGAGGATGGCAAGATCATGAAGCAGATACCACATTCCTCCGTTCCGTTTGTCGGTCTTTTAGGCTGTATTATAAAAATAGGTAAAGCATAATTTTTGCAGTGACTCATCGATAACAAAATATAATTGAAATAAACTATACGTACATTTACTAACGAACTTTGGGAGGATCGGCTCCTGCTTATTAAAGGACCCTTCCTAAACGGATTAATGACGCGTGCTTCGGCAAACAACTTTTCCTGATCACCGTCGTAAAACCGTTCCATCAATTTTTCTTTATCCCATTTAAAGTGATTTAATAAAATACGTGTGGTAGTAGCTGGTATCTACAAATCAACACAGTAGATACAGATAAGTAGATATAATGTTGTCTATCTACAACTTATTTTGAGAAAAGCAAAAGATCTAAAACACAATTAAAAAACACAAGCAATGGGAACAGGGGAAAAACAGATTTCATCTATCAAAATCATGTATTCTGATGAACCATTACATGGTTTCTGGAATTGTTATTACCTGTGTTTTTTAATTGTATCTCATTCTAAAGATCGATTGTGTATCTTAAAATTAAATAAAAATTACAAAAGTTAATTTCAGAATTAACTAAAATTAATTAACTTCAGAATATTTATAATTTCATTGGACAATATTGTATAATTTTTATCTCGTTTCAAGACACAATTGATCTTCTGATTCTACATTAGTTGCAAGTTAGATCACAAGTTTGCTTTCCAATAGCCATTCTAAAACATTAATCTAAAAATTAACGCTTTAGATCGATCGTCGATGACAAGTTTGCAATTAGCTTACAATTAACCTTCCTATGATAAGATAAATTTTGAAGATATCCAAAAAAATAGGATTGGATCTGATTTAATGCTGTCTTGCTCATCTAATCAATATAATAAAATGGGTAAAAAGTAAATAATATATACCTTGAAATTTTTCTTTCTATTAAACAATGCACAAGTTCTATAATTAAGCGAAGATACTATAGGAGGATAATGTAGAATTAGAGTCACTTCATCGTTGCACTAGGCAAATATTACATTTATCATGATAAAGCCTATTGATTGGCTGCAAGAAAGAAAAGTTGTCGGATCTCTTTATTCTATAACCAATCAATAATTTTAAAATCTTTATCGTACAACAAACGTAATACCAAACAAATGTAATACCTAGCCTACACTAGACTCCTAAAACTTTCCATCTCATTTTTGTCAAACTTCAAATATGTATCTATTTCATTTTAAGTGCGACAAGTGTATACTAGTTTATCCAACAAAGAATAGACTTAATTTTATCCATAACTCAATCGAATATATAAAGCCTATTTGAGTCAGCACAAGTATACGAATGCAATTTCTTATATTTAAAAGTATCTTTTATTTAAAAGTGTATATAATATTTATAAATGCGTTTTGATCCGTTTTGGATCCTCCTTAGTATAAGTAATACACAAACTATAATAATTACAATTACGATGTCATTTACATAAATGGTTAGAATATATTCTTCAGTAAACTCCTTTGCATCAAGAATATTCATCTGATCATTTATGTAAATACGACACACCATAATTGTAATTATTAAAGATTGCGAATTACAAAACACGGATCGAAACATTTATATACATCTTTGTATTATATACATCTTTAAATAAAATAAGAAATTGTACTCTTACACTCCATGTTGGCTCAGATAGAGCACTTGATACATTCAATTGATTTATTCCCTAGGACTTGAATTGGAATTTTTATTGTAATTTAATATTTAAATTATGAAACTTACTTCGACAACAGTGTTGACTTCTTTTATGGAGTCAACCATGTGCTGTACAATTTCTTCTGTGGAAAGTACTTCAAAGGGATACTCGTCGACATCGGTAGCTCGTTCCCGTGGATTACCAGACTCTATTTCCATAGCAAAATCAACGTCATCGCCGCTGGACTCATTGCCGGAGTCAACATCATCATAAAGCGTTTCCTCCTCCGAATCCATTGTTTCAATTAGCGCGCTTCTAGAGTCTTCTGCACTGATGTTTCTTTTATCCTCTTTCTCGAGCAGAGTAAACTATCGGATCGTTCCTATGGACGTAGCATCGACTGCAAGAAGCTCCCAAGGAAATCGTGCTGCGTTGATCCAATCAATGTTCTGTCCTAAATACGATATAAACGTAGTCACTTTAGGAAGAAGAAATTTAAATTTAAATATTAATATGATGTAGAATATCAACGATCGCGGCAGGGATTTACATTTTTACGTGTATTCGACGGAATTTAGAAATATTGCGGGATGGATCATATTTGGCGAATGCGAAGGGAGAATGAAGAGCGACAGAAAGGCGCGCGTAATTCCGCGCGAGATTCCGAAGATCCAGACGCACCTGCCGCGAGGAAACGGCTTATGTCTCCGTACGTGACATCATTGTTCCCCGACGCTGCCCGAAACAGCATCCGGAGCGGCTGTCTTTATAGATGCGCGCGCGTGATCGTCGTCGCGGGATCAACTATGACGCGTATACGTCCGAATCCCTCTCGGCGCGACGCGGGATGCTCGATGGATTTTTACCCGACGTTTCCGTTACGGAGAGAGAGAAAAGGGAACAAAGTCAGCTACCAAAACATCCGAGATGAACTCCGGCAGCGGATGCGCCAGCAGCTAATCTCACGGCGAAGCGAAAAGGTTGGCCGATTGCTACACTTCACGTCGTACAGCAGACACTCATGATGGAAGAAACACTATATGGACGATGTAACTGACGGCCAAGCGGACGGACGGACGGACGGACGGACGGACGAACGTACAAACGTATCGCACATGCACATACACTTGCAAGAGTGATGTTTTCGCACTGTCGAGCCTCAGCTTCGGCGCGAAAATTGCAGGTCACGAGGCCACGCACCTAAATGCGGATGCGCCTCCGCAAGCTGTCGGAGGCGTCTGCTTTGAGTTCGATATTGCATGCCTCGATATAAATATACGCGCGAAGGACGAGCTCGCGTGCGTATACGTGT
>Ga0157363_1005091_pt1 | contig 12226 bp, 13 predicted proteins | sample AttsexASBM1_FD_111477 | JGI IMG/M metagenome (GOLD analysis project Ga0157363, IMG submission 111477) | Fungus gardens microbial communities from leaf cutter ant in Ribeirão Preto, State of São Paulo, Brazil - Atta sexdens ASBM1 | ecosystem: Host-associated > Fungi > Mycelium > Unclassified ...
CGCTATTCGCTGGTCCGTTCGACCGTTTCGCAACACACTCGCAGGGTGTCATTCTTCCCTGACGAGTCCGGTTCTGGGAATGAGTGTCATGACTCCCAAAATCACCCGTTTTCTTGCCGAGCAACAGCCGGCAACCCCTTGCCTCGTCGTTGATCTCGATGTTGTGGAAAACAACTATCGTGCTCTTCATGATGCGCTGCCGTCGGGCAAGATTTACTATGCCATCAAGGCCAATCCGGCCCCGGCTATTCTGAAGCGCCTGGTCGCTCTCGGCTCCTCTTTCGACGCCGCTTCCCTGGAAGAAATTCGGATGTGCCTTGATGCAGGCGCAACGGCGGACCGCATCTCCTACGGCAATACGCTGAAGAAGGTCGGTGCCATCCGTGAGGCCCGAGCAATGGGCATCGATCTTTTCGTGCTGGACAGCATGGAAGAGCTCGAAAAAATCGCAGCCAATGCACCCGGAGCCCGCATCTTCTGCCGTTTGGCCGTTGAAAACGAAGGTGCTGACTGGCCCCTTTCCCGCAAGTTCGGCACGACAATCGCCCATGCGCGCGATCTCATGCGACGTGCGAAAGAGCTTGGCCTGCATCCTTACGGGCTGTCCTTCCATGTCGGCAGCCAGCAGACCGGCATCGCCGCCTATCAGCACGCCATCGCCAAAGCCGCAACGCTGTATCATGAACTGCGTGCGGAAGGGCTCGATCTTCAGATGATCAATCTGGGCGGTGGTTTTCCAACGCATTACCGGGAAAACATTCCGTCCGTGCAGGATTTCGGCACGGCTATCCGCGCAGCATTGGCCGAGCACTTTCCGGACGGTGAGCCAGAAGTCCTGCTTGAGCCCGGCCGGTACATGGTTGGTCAGGCTGGTCTGGTCTCCAGTGAGGTTATTCTGGTCAGCCGTCGGGGTGGTGCCGAGAAGGATCCACGCTGGGTCTATCTGGATATCGGTCGATTTGGTGGACTGGCTGAGACGGAAGGTGAAGCCATTCGCTACACATTCCGTACACCTCATGATGAGACGGACAGCACGCGCTCTCCCTGCGTCGTGGCAGGCCCAAGCTGTGACGGTGTGGATATTCTTTACGAAAAGAACCGCATCCCGCTGCCGAACAGCCTGAAGTCCGGTGACCGGATCGAAATTCTGGCGACCGGTGCCTATGTCTCAACGTATTGCTCCGTCGGTTTCAATGGCTTCCCACCGCTGACTGAGCACTACATCTGAAAAATTCTGGTCCGAGAGATCTGGCTTTGCCATCTCTCGGAAAGACGCACGATCTATAAATGAGACTTGTGTCTGGCTATGTCGTTAACCACCTTGGTGGAAACACATTCGCAGGGACAGACACATGAAACTCAGTGCACGCAATCAGCTCAAAGGCCGGATCACCCAGATTGTGAAGGGTGCAACGACCTCTCACATCACACTCGACGTCAATGGCACGATCATCACGAGTGCCATTACGAATGAGGCGGTGGATGAGCTGGATCTGTCAGTAGGCAAGGACGCTTATGCCGTTATCAAGGCATCCAGCGTGATGGTCGGGGTAGACTGAGCCCTTACTCTCTGAACATCGACCAGACCTGGCCCTACCCCCAGAAGGCGTTCAAAATCTCCTCAAGGGTCAGGTCGAATCCTATCCATGCGATCCAGCTAAAACTGAGAATTCCCAGACTGAGAAGGAGCAGCGAAACTGCTGCTGTTTCGAGTTCTTTGGGCGCAGAAGAATAGTCTCTCATTTCTGAATCTGCCCACTTAGTGAAGCGTCCTGCCCGCCCACGAGGGAGGAACGTCACGGGGCCAGAGAACACGCATGTCCGCGGGATGAATCTTTTTCCAGCGTGCGAGAGATGACAGTGCGCCAGCGCCAGCCGTTTTCCTTTCATGGCGCGGAAGCCAGTGACCAATACCCGCCATACAGTCCGAGATCAGCGCAAGTGCCGTCACGATGTACCCCTGCATCAGCCGCTCGGGAAACAGATCCGCCAGGAGGGCAAAAACCTCTTTCTGCCCCTCGTTCTGAACAGTCTGAATTCCCTGAAGGAAACGCTCTTCCATAGCGCTCAAGCCCTGCGATCCTGGTGGATTGATATCGAGGGCCGGCGCCCCCGTTTCCTTCAGATGCTGGCTGGCATCCTCAAACGCACGCTCTGCCGCATCCAGAACCGGCCGGAAAGATGCAGGAAACATTCCGTCCGTCGTGCGTGTCTCGTGGCAGTAAGGAAGTCGGTAACGACTGACCAGACACCGGATACTCCAGAGCGCAAGACGCTCGCAGCAGCACAGGTCAGACAGGAAAAGCGGCGTCCGTGTCATGATCAATCTCCGAATCAGCAGAACCGGAGACACCTTAAATGAGAATGATTTGCAATATCAAACTAAAAGTGGAGTTTGTGCCGCTCATTCCACAACGGACACGATGATCTTTCGCGCCTAAAAAGTGGACCGCAAAACTCTGTATTTTCTGGGAGGTGACCCGGCGACCTTTGAAAAACCGTCACCGGGCAGACGTTTAATGCTGATGCCCGCAGGACCCGTGATCATGGTGATGATGCCCATGATCGTGCGCATTATCACTGGCACGAGGGGCAGTCTGACAGTGATGGCAGGCGACCCATTCTGCGTCTCCGTCCAGATAATGCTCTTTCTTCCAGACCGGAACGCGATGCTTGATCTCGTCAATGATGTATCGGCAGGCCCGGAAAGCGGCATCACGATGAGGCGCGGACACACCAATCCAGACAGCAACGTCCCCCACCCGAAGCGTTCCCATGCGATGCATCGCAACAGCATGGCTGATCTCGAAGCGGGCCAGAGCCTCCTCGATAATCCGCTCCCCTTCTTTTACGGCGAGTGGGGCGTAAGCCTCATATTCCAGCCCATCCACCGGGCGCCCCTCATTGCTGTTACGGACCCACCCCTCGAAGGTGCAGAACCCCCCGGCTTCCGCCAGATGCAGCCCGTCCCGCAGACCATTCAGATCAACAGGCGCATCGGCCATCAGAAAGCGCGTCATCCGCCCGTCACCGGCGGAATGAACACAACATGATCTCCGTTCTTCAAGGGCTGAGTCCATGGCGCAAAATCCCCATTCAGGGCTACCCGGAGACGCGAAGCCTCAAACGGGAAACCATATTTTTCCTTAAGCTGCTCATAGAGCGGCCCGACAGTCCCGAAAGCGGTTTCCACCGTTTCAACCTTCTGTCCTGCCAGCTCTCTCATCTGAGCAAAATATTCCACATCAAGGCGGATCATCTGGCCTCCCAATCGCCGGGATACGCTTTCACGTTCCTCGGGGGTGTTAATGTTATCCAGTGCGCCCGTCGTTCTTGGAGACAGAAGCAGGGTATCGCTATTGATCAGGAGTTTCCGAGGACATTTCCGACCCTCATCAACCTGTCGGGCCAAGGCTTCCAACGCCGCAGGTTCCCAGATGGCACACAGCGGTTCTGGTAAACCGTCATGCTCACTTCGATAAGCCACCGCCACATGCTGATCATCCCGCGCGCCAATCAGCGTTTCCAGCGTGACGCGATCCAGCAATGGCAGATCACAGGCCAGCACAAGCCATGCCGCATCGGGATACGCCTGATGGGCCGACAAGAGCCCGGCGGCTGGACCGTCCACATCGACGGCATCAACGATCTGAGGGAACCCCGCACGCAGAGGCTCGTCTTTCTGAGCCTCTCGAACAGAGACAAAGCACTGCTCGACCATCGGGGACACTGCATCGAAAGCATTCCGAAGCTGCGGCTCACCATGATAGGTCAGCGCGGCCTTGTCCTGCCCCATACGGGAACTGATTCCGCCAGCAAGAACCAGCCCATAAAGCGGGCTCATGCTTCGATCCGCTGGAAGTCCCGCTTCCCGCCTGCCTTCCCCATGAGCCGGACGTCCCGGATGACCATGTCGTGGGACAATGCCTTGCACATGTCATAGATCGTGAGCGCAGCGACAGAAGCTCCCGTCAGGGCTTCCATCTCAACGCCTGTCTTACCCTGGCAGGAAACCCTGCAATCAATAACCGCTTCGTCTCCCTCCATTGTAATCTCAACGCGACATCCATTGAGGGACAAGGGATGACAAAGCGGGATCAGCTGGGACGTCGCTTTCACGCCCATCACGCCTGCAATCTGTGCGACGGTCAGAACCGCGCCCTTCTTCGTCATGAACCCGGCATCGCTCAGGGTCTTCGCAACATCAGCAGGAAACAGAACCCGAGCCTGTGCATGGGCCGCACGCTCCGTGACGCCCTTGCCGCTGACATCCACCATCCGCGGATCTTCTCCACGTTCGTTGACATGGGTGAGCGTTTTCATCTGTCCCGGCCTCCCGATCTAACCGCCAATATAATTCATTTCGATCCGGTGTGATGCCGGATTGGTCTTACCTGCGACACGCTCTTCACTATATCTGTCCGTCCTCGCTTGCCACACGGACGCAAGCCGATCCCGCAGGGCACCGTCATCTGCGTCGCTGCGCAGAAGACCACGCAGATCCGTTCCTTCAGATGCAAACAGGCATGTATAGATCTGCCCATCTGAGGACAGCCGACCTCGGGAACAATCACCGCAGAACGGTGCCGTAACCGACGAAATGAACCCGACTTCACCGCCGCCATCCTGATAGCGATATCGACGGGCAACCTCTCCCTGATACTGAGGCCCAAGCGGCTCAAGCGACCAACGTGCATTCAGCCGGGCAACAAGATCACGGGATGGAACGACTTCCTTCAGCTCCCAGTGATTACGCGTCCCCACATCCATATATTCGATAAACCGCACGATGATACCGGTATGACGAAACCGGGCAGCAAGATCCTCTACCCCGATATCATTCACACCACGCTGCACGACGGTATTCACTTTCACACCGCCGGGAAATGAGAGTGCATTCGCCGTCTCGATCGCTGCCAATACAGGTTCAAGCTGCGCACGCCCCCCGCTCATACGGGAAAAGATCGCAGGGTCCAGACTATCAAGACTAACCGTAACCCGACCCAGACCAGCATCTTTGAGGGCCATGGCATGACGATCCAGCAAAACGCCATTCGTCGTCAGAGCCACATCTTCAACGCCCGGAATATCGCCAAGCCGACGAACCAAAGAAGGCAGCTCAGGCCGAAGAAGAGGTTCTCCCCCCGTCAAGCGCAACTTGGTCACACCCAGCGAAACGGCCGCCCGAGCTACCCGGACGATCTCGTCAAAGCTCAGCCTTTCCTTGGGTTGCAAAAAGCGGAAATGTTCATGATATGTCGCTTCCGGCATGCAGTACGGACACCTGAAATTACACCGGTCCATGACTGAAATCCGGAGGTCATGCAGGGGCCGCTGGAAACGATCCCGAACAGAAGATGTGACTGAGCTACCAGCCATGAAAAACAGCGTGTGATCCGGCAAGAGCGGCGTCTTCACCTGGTGCCAGTTCTACAAAACCGTCTGTCGCAGCCAGGAAGCTGAAATCGCCTGACGTCGGCATCGGGTAAGGCGTCGCCAGCGCACGCCCGGAGCCATCATGCGTCACACGGACTGGAAGATAGCGGGTCAGCGTTGAGACCCGGGCTGCATCCGCTACAAGTTCCACGGAATACGTCTCGGGCCTCTCTACACCCTGCGCCGCCAGAAGCATGGGAATAACGTAGCGCGTGACACAGCACGTCGCTGAAACCGGATTACCGGGCAGTCCAAAAACGCGCTGCCCTTCTGGACCAACACCAAACCAGAGCGGCTTGCCGGGACGTTGCGCCACCTTGTGAAAAACGCGCTCCACACCAAGCTTCATCAATGCTTTTGGTACATGATCGAACTGCCCCATGGAAACGCCTCCGCTGAGCACAAGAACATCGTGTCTGGAGAGCTGTTTTTCCAGCGCCAGCATCGTCTCGGCGAGATCGTCCGGAACGACTGACCGTTCGATACGGGTAAATCCCCGCGAAACCAGTGCTCCCGTCAGCGCATATTCATTCGAACGACGGATTTCCCAATCCCGCACCGGTCCACCCACTTCGACCAGTTCATCGCCCGTCGCGACGATCCCGATCGACGGAATGCGAGACACCTCAACAGTCGCGTGCCCATTCCCGGCCAAAACAGCCAGCGCAGGTCCATTCAGACGCAGGCCCGAGCCGAGCAGTTTATGCCCCATAGAACAGTCCGATCCCTTGCGATGAACGAACTGGCCTTTTTCGGGCGCGTAGCCGTCCTCAAACCGAATATGCTTTCCATCCCGAAGCAACCGTTCAACGGGAACAACAGTATCCGCCCCCAGAGGCAACACCGCACCCGTCATGACCTCCAGACAGGCATTTCCTTCCGGAAGCGCCTGTCCCGACACGCCTGCGCGCTGAATGCCCTGACATCCCAGAACCGGCCCAGCTCCATATCGGTAGGCAATACCATCCATCATGACACGATCATAAGGAGGCTGAGCACGTTCGGCGCAGATGGTCTGCCGGAGAATGCGACCTGACGCCTCAGCCAGCGGAACCTGCTCGGTTCCAAAATGGCCAGCATATCCCAGGACCAGACCCATGGCCTGTGCGACACTCAGGAGTTCAGCCAATTTCCGTTCCTCTGATTATCCGTGCCGGAGGTCATCCCGGAGTTATCCCTGCCGATATAGACCTGCTACGCCAAGGATCAACACCCGAACGTGAAAGGCTATGTCATAATCGCATTTGGGATTAGTCTTATGGGCCCGTAAAGGAAAGGATATTTCATGATGGGGCCGGACAGGCTTGCACCCCTTCCCCAATGGCCGGAATACGGCCTGAGTGATGATCTCCTTCCCACACTGGAAGCATGGCTGGCACAGGGCAAGCAGGCGGCTCTTGCCACCCTGGTGTCTATTACGGGATCTTCACCACGGCCGCTTGGTAGTGAAATGGCCATCTCCAGCACTGGAGATGTTCAGGGTTATGTTTCTGGCGGATGTGTTGAAGCCGCGGTCGCAGCAGAAGCGATGCAATGCCTGAAAGATCGCCGCCCTCGCCTTCTGGATTACGGTGCTGGCAGTCCCGTTCTGGACATCCAGCTCACCTGCGGCGGCCGGATCAGCATTTTTGTTCGGCCTATTGCGGATCTTGCTGCCCATGTTGCTGCATTACGGAAAGCCCGCGAGGCGCGTCAGGCACTTGCCCTCGTCACGGATCTTCAGAGCGGGACAATGCAGTTCACGCACACCCCGCCATTATCTGAAGAGGGAAAGACGTTCGTAAGGCGCTATCCCCCTCCCCTCAGAATTGTCGTAGCTGGCGGAGACCCAGTCACGCTCGCACTTCTGAAACTGGCCCCACAGTTCAACGTCGAGACATTTCTGCTTCGCCCGCTTGGACCGACCCTCCCTCCCAGCATGGTGCCTCAAGACCATTATGATCGCAGACGTTTGGAAGAGTGTCTTGATGAACTCCCTCTTGATGAGTGGACAGCCGTGTACACGCTGACTCATGACGCCCATACCGATCTGGAAATTGCCTCCAAAGCCCTGAAGTCCGACGCCTTCTGTGTTGGAATTCTCGGAAGCCGCCGCAAGATAGCCAGCCGCCTTTCTGCCCTGAAGGCTTCAGGAATTGACGCTCCCGAGCTTAAAAAACTTCATTTACCAGCGGGGATGGATATCAATGCCCGTAACCCGATGGAAATAGCGCTTTCTATTCTGTCTCAGGTCACGGCGCATCGGCCCGCATAATGCCTCATAATGCCGTTCTTCTCGCCGCAGGTGGCAGCAGCCGACTTGGGCAACCCAAACAACTGCTCCTGCGGCAGGGTATTCCGCTTGTGCGGCATATTGCGGACCTGCTGCTCCAGACACAGCCCGACAGACTGATCATAGTCACTGGTGGGAACGCTGAGGCCGTTGAAGCAGCTCTCGCTGGCCTTCCTGTAGAAATCTGCCGCAACCCAGACTGGGAAACCGGTCTGGCGAGTTCTCTTCAATACGCGGCACAAGCCCTGAAAGGCAGCTCTTATCCCGTTCTGATTGCAGGAACGGATCAGCCGCGCCTGACGCTTACACGCCTGATGCAATTACTGGAAAACAGCGCGGAGCAGAATATCGTCTCGCAATACCGCCCGAACGCACAGGGCATTCCCGTGCGCCTTACGGCGGAGACACTGGCAAGAGCATCCGAACTTCAAGGAGACAAGGGTTTCCGGGACCTCTGGAAAGGCAACCCACCTTTGAAAATCGACGCTCCAGAACTCCTGGAAGATCTCGACACGCCGGAGCAACTAGCAGAAGCGATCAGAGCAGGCTGGATAGACCAACCCACCTGATCGCATATCCCATTAACTGCGGGCGTAAACATCCTCTATACGCACGATATCGTCTTCACCAAGATAGGGACCAGACTGGACCTCAATTAGTGTCAACGGAATTTTGCCCGAGTTCTCCAGACGGTGAACACATCCCAGAGGCAGATAGACGCTCTCATTCTCACGCACGAGCACCAGATCTTCATCCCGCGTGACAAGCGCTGTACCGCCTACAACGACCCAGTGTTCTGCCCGATGGAAATGCTTCTGAAGCGAGAGCTTTGCCCCCGGTTCCACAACAATGCGTTTGACCTGAAAGCGATCTGCCTGAATGAGGCTCTCATAGAAGCCCCACGGGCGATAACATCGGTTATGAGCTGTCGCTTCCTTGCGGCCCGCCAGCGTCAGACGTGACACCATGTGCTTGATGTCCTGTGCCCGGTCCCGATGCGAGACCATGACCGCATCCGGCGTGACAACCACGATCAGATTATCAACACCCGTTACAGTCGCCACAATCCCGTCAGAGCGGACGTAACAGTTCTTCGCGCCATCCAGGAACACGTCACCAATCGCGGCATTCCCGTCCTCATCCTTGGCACTCAGATCCCACAGCGCATCCCAGCTTCCAATGTCAGACCACCCAAAACTGCCTGGTACAACAGCCGCCAGTTCAGTCCGCTCGGCAATCGCGTAATCAACCGAAATGTCCGGTGCAGCAGCAAAGCTTTTTTCTTCAAGCCGCTCGAAATCCATATCCGTATGGCGATTTCGGACGGACTGGCCGACGGTCTCGTGGATGCGCGGCTCATACCGCTCCGTTTCCTGAAGGAAGACACTGGCCTTCACAACAAACATGCCAGAGTTCCAGAGATACTTCTCGGAATTGCAAAGTGTCAGCGCCTTCGCCGCATCCGGCTTTTCGATAAAGCGGGAAACGTCATAGACGCCGTGAACACCATTCAGTTCAGCGCCTACTTCTATATAGCCATAGCCGGTTTCAGGCCGGGTCGGCCTCATGCCGAACGTGACAATCCGTCCAGCATCTGCCGCTTCAATCGCACGCCCAAGCGCACCACGAAGAGCCTCTTCATCCGTGATGGCCGCATCCGCCGCCATGATCCAGAGGATGGCGTCCGGATCCTGCTCCGCAACCATGAACGCCGCAGCGGCAATGGCGGGCGCGGAGTTCCGTCCGACTGGCTCCAGAACGATGTGGCTTTTCTGTATCCCTGCATCCCGCAGCTGCTCGGCCACAATAAAACGATGCTCTGAATTACAGACGACAATCGGGTCTGAGAAACCAGCGACCTGACCACGAAGCGCCGTCTCCTGAATCAGGGTCTTGTCATTCAAGAGAGGCCAGAACTGCTTGGGATAGCTCTTGCGCGAGACAGGCCAGAGACGGCTTCCTGATCCACCTGACAGGATTACCGGGACGACATGCTGAACCATAGAGCAGATATTCTTTCCACCGCGTGAAAGGCAGCCACGAATGTGGCAAAGCCATATCGGGGTATAGTTTCACAAAACACCGGCAGAAGTGCCAGTTCAAGCCTGGGAAAGGCAAGCCGGATTGGTTGAAAAATACAAAGCGAGATGAGCGTGACAAACTCTATCACGTTCCGCGATACAACCTGTCACGCACATTCCGCTGAGCCCCGTTAACCGAAGAATACGGGGCGCTTTCAAGCCTCAAACGATACGATGGACCCAGCCGTGCACATCGTTTGTACGACCCCCCTGAATATCCGTCAGAAGGGTCTTGAGCTTCGTCGCCACCGGCCCGGGCGTCTTGCCATCGCCGAAAACGGCTTCTCCTGAAGGTCGGATCAGCTTGCCGATCGGCGAAAGCACGGCCGCCGTACCACAGGCAAACGCTTCCGTGTACTTTCCGGACGCCGCACCCGCGAACAGTTCATCGATCTCCACTGGTTCCTGAAGCACTTCAATACCGTGATCCGCAGCGAGCTTGACCAGACTGTCTCGCGTAATGCCACGAAGAATGGTGCCACCAAGTGGAGGCGTAACGATCTTGCCGTCATTCCGGACGAACATAACGTTCATGCCGCCCATTTCCTCGACGAAGCGACGCTCACGCGCGTCCAGGAACAGAACCTGGTCGCAGCCCTTTTCCTTGGCTTCGGCCTGAGCCACCAGACTGCCGGCATAGTTACCGCCACACTTGGCTTCGCCCGTCCCGCCGATCGCAGCGCGCGTGTAGAATTCAGACACCCAGACGGACACGCAGCCGGAACTGAAATACGCACCGACCGGACACGCAATCACGATGAACAGGTATTCCGTCGCCGGCTTCACACCGAGGAAGACTTCATTGGAAATCATGAACGGGCGCAGGTAGAGGCTCTGCCCCTCGCCCGATGGTACCCAGTCCTGATCGACACGAACCAGTTCGTCCACCGCCTGAATAAACAGGTCTTCCGGCAGGGAAGCCATTCCCATTCGCTTTGCTGACGCTGCAAAACGCGATGCATTGGCCTGCGGGCGGAACGTCGCCACGTGGCCATCCGCTTCCCGATAGGCTTTCATGCCCTCGAAGATTTCCTGACCATAATGCAGCACCGTGGAAGCTGGATCGATACTGAGAGGGCGACGAGCCGTCACCTTGGCATCATGCCAGCCTTTTTCTTCGGTGTAGCGAATGATCGCCATATGATCGGTGAAGACACGCCCGAAAGCAGGACTAGCCAAAAGCTCCGCACGACGTGCGGGATCAGTCGGGGTGTCGGTTTTCTCAATGGTAAATGTCGTCATGGAAAAGAACTTCCGCAAACTGCTCTGATAAACGTGCGGGGCACTCTGCCACAGGAGTTCCGGAGAGGCGATAGGGAAATATTATTTCCAAATCACACCGATAACAGACATTAAAGTTTACGGCCCAGATATGAAAAACCCTGGCCACAGAGTGGCCAGGGCTTCTCCAAAGCTTCGAAAAGCTGAAAAAATCAGCGCTTCGAGAACTGGAAGGAACGACGTGCCTTCGCACGGCCGTACTTCTTACGCTCAACAATACGGCTGTCGCGCGTCAGGAAGCCAGCAGCCTTCAGGATGCCACGCAGGCTCGGCTCGTAATGCGTCAGTGCACGGGAGATACCGTGACGAACTGCACCAGCCTGACCGGACAGACCGCCACCAGCAACCGTGCAGTACACGTCGAACTGGTTGTAACGATCAGCGATCAGGAACGGCTGCGTCAGGAGCATACGCAGAACCGGACGGGCAAAATACGTCGTGACCGGACGGCCGTTGACGATGATGTCACCCTTGCCAGGCTTGATCCATACGCGGGCCACGGCGTCCTTACGACGACCGGTTGCGTAGGAACGGCCCTGTGCGTCACGCTTTACTTCGTGAACCGGGGCGGCATTGGTGGCAACTGCAGGAGCAACGCTCGCAAGGTCCTGCAGCGTGCCGGTGCGCTCTTGGGTCTCGGACATGGTCAGGCCTTACGACTCGTGTGAGATGGTGTTCTTGCGGTTCAGGGCAGCCACGTCCAGCTTGACAGGCTTCTGGCCGTCATGCGGGTGCTCGGAACCAGCGTAAACATAAAGATGCTTCATCTGAGCGCGCTGCAGCGGACCACGTGTGATCATGCGCTCGACAGCCTTCTCGACAACGTGACCCGGGTTCTTGCCCGTGAGACGCTGCGTGATGGTGCGCTCCTTGATGCCACCCGGATGACCCGTGTGGTAATGGAACAGCTTCTGGCCAACCTTGTTACCCGTCAGCACGACCTTTTCTGCATTGATGACAACAATGTTGTCACCGCAGTCGACGTGCGGGGTAAACTGTGGCTTGTGCTTGCCGCGGAGACGGGTAGCGATGATGGTGGCGAGACGGCCGAGAACGAGCCCTTCGGCGTCGATCAGCACCCAGTTCTTCGTCACCTCCGCCGGCTTCAGCGAACGTGTGGTCTTCATCAGTGACATTCCAGCTTGGGGCGCGGCAG
>Ga0157363_1005092_pt1 | contig 12225 bp, 7 predicted proteins | sample AttsexASBM1_FD_111477 | JGI IMG/M metagenome (GOLD analysis project Ga0157363, IMG submission 111477) | Fungus gardens microbial communities from leaf cutter ant in Ribeirão Preto, State of São Paulo, Brazil - Atta sexdens ASBM1 | ecosystem: Host-associated > Fungi > Mycelium > Unclassified ...
GGCTCGATTCCACGTCAATGCCGATGTGCGCCTCATGCCAAGGACGTATTGATTGCCCTTCTTCGTCCTGACGCATTTCAAGACCATGCCATCGTGTGAGCGTGAGCCATGCGTTTTTTCCAGGCAAAAGAAAAGGGCCTACCTTGCGGTAAGCCCTTTTCGGATTTGGTGGCTACACAGGGACTTGAACCCCGGACCCCAGCATTATGAATGCTATGCTCTAACCAACTGAGCTATGTAGCCAATGGCGCGCATTATTCCTTCGTACGGAGCCCGTGTCAACACGCATCTCAAAAAAATTTGCACGGTTTCAACCGCTTAGCAGCCTGGGCGAGGGCCGTCCGACGAACAGCACGGGGTCGGACACCCTTCAGAAGAGGACAGGCACCGCTGCCCGGGCGCCACACACGCAAGAAAACAGTAGCGATGACCCGGACCGATTCCCGATAATCCGCTTCCAAACCTGCGCCGGGAATCCACGCCAATGGCCACCAGCAGCACCTCCACCGCCACCGCCAGCACCGGTACGGCGAATCCCGCCCAGCCGCTGGTGATGCGCATCATCACCTTCTGTGCCCTGGCGCACCTGATCAACGACCTCATCCAGTCGGTGCTCCCGGCGATCTACCCGATGCTCAAGGCCAGCTACGACCTGAGCTTCGCCCAGATCGGCCTGATCACGCTGACGTTCCAGATCACCGCTTCGCTGCTGCAGCCCTGGGTCGGCTTCTATACCGACCGGCGCCCCAACCCCAACCTGCTGCCTTTGGGCACGCTGTGCACCCTGGTCGGCATCGTCATGCTGGCCTTCGTCGGTAGTTTCCCGATGATCCTGCTGGCTTCGGCCTTGGTCGGCATCGGTTCCTCGACCTTCCACCCGGAAACCTCGCGCATCGCCCGGCTGGCCTCCGGGGGTCGCTTCGGCCTGGCGCAGTCCAGCTTCCAGGTCGGTGGCAACGCAGGTTCGGCGTTCGGCCCCTTGCTGGCCGCCGCCATCGTGATCCCGTTCGGGCAGACCCACGTGGCCTGGTTCGGCCTGGCCGGGCTGTTCTTCTTCGGCGTGACCCTGCTGCTGCGCCGCTGGTACAAGGACCACCTCAACCAGTTCAAGGCCCGTCAGGGGCAGCAGGCCAGCCATGGCCTGTCGCGCCAGCGGGTCGTGCTCGCCCTGGGCGTGCTCGGGCTGCTGGTGTTCTCCAAGTACTTCTACATGGCCAGCCTGACCAGCTACTACACCTTCTACCTGATCGAGAAGTTCGGCGTGACGGTGGCCAGCTCGCAGTTGCACCTGTTCCTGTTCCTCGGCGCGGTGGCCGCCGGGACCTTCTTCGGCGGGCCGATCGGTGATCGTATCGGGCGCAAGGCGGTGATCTGGTTCTCGATCCTCGGCGTGGCGCCGTTCACCCTCGCCTTGCCCTACGCGGACCTGTTCTGGACCACGGTGCTCAGCCTGATCATCGGTTTCATCCTCGCCTCGGCGTTCTCGGCGATCGTGGTCTATGCCCAGGAGCTGGTGCCGGGCAATGTCGGCATGGTCGCCGGGATCTTCTTCGGGCTGATGTTCGGTTTCGGCGGGATCGGCGCTGCGTTGCTGGGCTATCTGGCCGACCTGCGGGGCATCGAGTACGTCTACGGTCTGTGTTCGTTCCTGCCGCTGTTCGGCGTGCTGGCGGTGTTCCTGCCGTCCACCGGCAAGCGCTGAGCGGTCGATTGACGAAGCCAAGGGACTGACTTAGGGTCCTGCCGGTCGCAGGATCACGGTCGAGCAGGCGCCAGGGCGCCTCGACCTTCAGGAGTGGACATGAACACACGTTTGCTGGCGGGCCTGCTGTTCGCCGTCTCGGTCGTCGGCTTCAGCCTGGGCGCCAGCCTGCCACTGGTGTCGCTGCGCCTGCTCGATGCCGGTGCCAGTACCCTGCAGATCGGCATCGTCTCGGCGATCCCGGCAGCGGGCATGATGCTGTCGGCCTTTCTGGTCGATGCCTGTTGCCGACACCTGAGCCGACGGGTCATCTACCTGGGCTGCTTCAGCCTGTGCGCGGCGAGCATTGCCCTGCTGGAGTGGGGCTTCGCCTCCCTCGCCTGGCTGGCGGGCTTGCGCCTGGCGCTCGGGCTCGGCATGGGCATCGCCATCATCCTGGGCGAATCGTGGGTCAACGAACTGAGTCCGGAGCACAACCGCGGCAAGATCATGGCGCTGTACGCCACCAGCTTCACCGGTTTCCAGGTGCTCGGCCCGGCCCTGCTGGCGCTGCTCGGTGCCCACGGCCCCTGGCTGATCGCGATCGTCTCGGTGGCCTACCTGCTGGCGCTGGTGTGCATCGTGTTCACCGTGCCGAACGATCGGGTGCGCCACGAGGGCGACGACACCAGGACGTTCACCCTGGGCGGTTTCCTGCGGGTGGCGCCGGCCTTGTGCATCGGCGTGCTGTTCTTCTCTTTCTTCGACGCCGTGGTGCTGTCGCTGCTGCCGGTGTATGCCACCGGCCTGGGCTTCGCGGTCGGCGTGGCGGCCCTTATGGTCACCGTGGTCTTCGCCGGCGACATGCTGTTCCAGTTGCCGTTGGGCTGGCTGGCCGACCGTGTGGAACGCACGGGCCTGCACCTGGCCTGTGGCCTGGTGGTGCTGGCGATCGGCCTGGGCCTGCCGTGGCTGATGCAGGCCCAGGCACTGCTCTGGCCACTGCTGGTCCTGCTCGGCGCCGTGGCCGGGGGCATCTATACCTTGGCCCTGGTCTTGATCGGGCAGCGCTTCAAGGGTCGCGACCTGGTGACCGCCAATGCCAGCGTCGGCCTGCTCTGGGGGGTGGGCAGCCTGATCGGTCCGTTGGTCAGCGGCATGGCCATGGGCATGGCCCCCCATGGTCTGCCCATGGCCTTGGCCGCGATGGCGGGCTTGTTCGTGTGCGCGGCATGGCCTGCCTATCGACGGGCCGACAGACGCTCGAACCTGGCGCGTGGGGCCGGGGAGGGCAGTGATGCCTGAGCACGACAACGAGCTGGCGGCGAACAGGCCTGACGACCATCGCCAGGCCAGCCTGCACCTGATCGCACAGGATGCCGACTGGGCCCTGCACATCGCTGCCGCCGGCCCCTGCCAGCACCGCGCGACTCTGCACCGCGAGCCCTTCGAAGCCTTGGTCAGGTCGGTGGCCTACCAGCAGCTCCATGCGCGCGCGGCCGAGGCGATTCTCGGTCGGCTGCTGGCCTTGTTTCCCGGTGTCGAGTTCCCTAGCGCCGAGGCCTTGCTCGCCATCGATCCCCGGTGCATCCGTGCCTGCGGTTTTTCGGCGCGCAAGCTGGCGACCGTGCAGGCGCTCGCCCAGGCGCGGCTGACGGGGCAGGTGCCGACCCAGCAGGAGGCCCAGGCCTTGACCGACGAGGCGCTGATCACGCGCCTGACTGCCTTGCCGGGCATCGGCCGCTGGACGGTGGAGATGCTGCTGATCTACGGGCTGGGGCGTCTGGACGTGCTGCCGGTCGACGACTACGGCGTGCGCGAGGGCTACCGCCGGCTCAAGGGCCTGGACAAGGCCCCGACCCCGGCACAGATGCGGGCGCTGGGCCAGGCCTGGAGCCCTCATCGGACCGTGGCGGCCTGGTACCTGTGGCGGGCGTGAACACGTGAGCGAGGGCGCAGCGTTCTTCGATTACCGCGCAAGAACCGGAGTGTTCACCCCGCCAGGGCCTGACAGACTGGCGCCATCCTCTTGCGGAGTGCCTGCGCATGTCATCCCCGTCTGCCTACGTCACCGATAGCCAACGCTGGCACGCGATCGTCACCCGCGATCATGCCGCCGCCGGCCAATTCGTCTATGCCGTGCTCAGCACCGGCATCTTCTGCCTGCCCGGTTGCGCAGCCCGGACACCGCGGCGTGACAACGTGGTGTTCTTCGAGGGTCCCGCTGCCGCTGCCCAGGCAGGTTACCGGGCGTGCCAGCGCTGCTGGCCGAAGCAGGCACGCGCGCAATGGATCGCCGATGCCTGCCGGCTGCTCGAGGCCGGCGAGGCATCGCTCGACCTGCAGGCGTTGAGCGAACGGTTCGGCCTCAGCGTGGGCTACCTGCAACGGCGCTTCAAGGCCGAGACCGGGCTGACGCCGAAAGCCTACGCCGATGCCTGCCGGGCCCGTCGCCTGCAGCAGGCGCTGGCAGCCGGGCAAGGGTCGGTCACCGAGGCCATCCACGCGGCCGGTTACGGCTCCAGCAGTCGCGTCTACGAGCGTGCCCAGCAGCGCCTGGGCATGCGTCCACGGCAGCTTCAGGGTCAAGGTGCGGGCACGACCGTGCGTTTCGCCATTGGCCAGTGCAGCCTGGGCGCCATTCTGGTGGCGCAGAGCGAACGCGGCATCTGCGCCATCTGGCTGGACGACGATGCCGACGTGCTGCTCCGGCAGGTGCAGGACTGCTTCGCCCAGGCCGAGTTGATCGGGGGCGATGCGGGGTTCGAGCAGGTGGTGGCCGAGGTGGTGGGGTTCGTCGAGCAGCCAGCGCTCGGCCTGCAGCTGCCCTTGGACATCCGCGGCACGGCGTTCCAGGAGCGCGTCTGGCAGGCACTGCGTACGCTGCAGGTCGGCGAGCGGGCCAGCTATCGCGACATTGCCACGCGCATCGGCGCTCCCAGTGCCGTACGCGCGGTGGCCAAGGCCTGCGCCGCCAATCGGCTCGCCGTGGTCATTCCCTGTCACCGCGTGGTGCGCAGCGATGGCGCGCTCAGCGGCTATCGCTGGGGGCTGGAACGCAAGCGCGCCCTGCTCGAACGCGAAGCCGAGGCACCCTGAGCCGGGCAAGCAGCGTAGAATCCGTCGATCGAATGACGATGGACAGAGAGGACACTTCGATGAGGCGCCTACGCCTTGACCATTTTTGCGCAGGGTTGCTGGCCCTGCTGTTGTGGGTCGCGGTACCGGCCTGGTCGGCCCCCGAGGCACCGGCACGGGTTGCGAGCGGCGAACTGCCGGTGCTGGCCGAAGACGCCAGCCTGGCCCAGTTGAGCGATCGACTCGACCTGATTCGCCAGGGCGTGTCGAGCAACGCCAACGATGAGTTGCTAACCCAGTTGCGCCAGGCGAGCCTGCAAGTGCAGCGCCAGGCCAGCGCGCTGGCTGCACAGCGCACCACCGACATCGCCCGGCTGGACGACCAGCTCAACGTGCTGGGGCCCGTGCAGGCCGACGAAGCCGACACCCTGACGCGCCAGCGCCGCGACCTCACCGCCGAGCGCAAAGGGCTGGTGGCCGAACAGACCCAAGCCACGCAGCTGGCCCAATCGGCGACCGACCTGTCGACGCAGATCGTCAACCTGCGCCGCAGCCAGTTCAACTCGCAGGTCAGCAGCCGTGCCGCCAGCCCCTTGAGCCCGGCGTTCTGGTCCAGCCTGATCCGCCCGACCGACGAGGACCTCACGCGCCTGCGCACGTTGCGCAGCGAGGCGGCCGAGGCCCTGGCCAGCGCCTGGAGCCCGGAGCACCGGACGCTGTTCATCATCAGCCTGGTGGCCGCGCTCCTGGTCTGGACCCTGGTACGACGTGTACTCGAGCGCCTGCTCGCGGCCGCCATGCTGCGCTGGATCCCCGAAGGGCGGCTGCGGCGCAGTGCCCTGGCCTTGAGCGTGGCTGTGGCCACGTTGACCACCATCGGCGGCTCGGTCTCGCTGGTACGCTGGGGCCTGGAAAACAGCGCCACGCTGGGTGACAACACCTCGACGCTGATCGACCACATCCTCACCCTGGTGGTGCTCACCGCCTTCATCGCCGGCCTGGGTCGCGCCATGCTGATGCTGCAGCGGCCGTCCTGGCGCCTGCCGCCGATCCCGGACCCGGTCGCCCGTGCGCTGGCCTGGTTCCCCCAGGTGCTGGCGTTGGTGCTGATGCTGTTGCTGACCCAGGAACGGATCAACAGCGTGATCGGTACCAGCCTGGCCTTGACGGTGGCGACCAACGGTCTGACCGCGCTGGCCTTGGCAGTCCTCTACGCCGCTGCGCTGATCGGTTACCGGCGCGCCCGCCGCCAGCATCAGCTGCAACGTCCGAGCGGGCTGGCCGGCCTGGTGCCGTTCGTGCTGACGGTGTGGGTGGCGGTGATCATCGCCACGCTGCTTACCGGCTACCTGGCGCTGGCCTATTTCCTCGCGACCAAGCTGTTGTGGATCAGTCTCGTGGCCACCTGCGCCTACCTGCTGACCTGCGTCTTCGTCGACCTGTGCGAAACCCTGCTGTCGCCGCGTCATCCAGGCGGCTTGGCGCTGGCATCGGCCCTGGGCCTGGCACAACGTCACCAGGCGCAGGCCAGCACGTTGCTCATGGGCGTGGGCAAGACCCTGCTGCTGTTCACCGCGCTGCTCTTCGCCTTCCTGCCGTCGGGCACCAGCCCTGGCGAGCTGGTCATGAGCCTGGCCGAATGGGACGGCAGCGGCGGGCGCATCCTTGGCAACCTGAACCTGGTGCCTGGCGACATCTTCCTGGCCGTGGCGATGTTCTTCATCGGCCTGTTCGCCATCCGGGTGCTCAAGCGCTGGCTGGGCGAGCGTCTGTTGCCGGAGACCGAAATGGACGCCGGCATGCGCGCCTCGCTGGTGACGCTGGTCGGCTACCTGGGCTTCCTGTTCCTGGCCAGCCTCGTGATGTCGGTCCTGCACATCAACCTCAGCAGCCTGACCTGGGTGGTCAGCGCGTTGTCGGTGGGGATCGGTTTCGGCCTGCAGGCCATCGTGCAGAACTTCATCTCGGGCCTGATCCTGCTGACCGAGCGCCCGGTGAAGGTCGGCGACTGGGTCAGTCTGGCTGGCGTGGAGGGGGACATCCGGCGGATCAATGTGCGGGCCACCGAGATCCAGATGTCCGACCGCTCGACGGTGATCGTGCCCAACTCGCAGTTCATCTCGCAGAACGTGCGCAACGTGACCATGGCCAACGCCCTGGGCGTGGTCGGCATCACCCTGACGCTACCGCTGGACACCGACGCCCAGCAGGTGCGTGAGTTGCTGCTCCAGGCCTACGCCGAACACGATGCGATCCTCGACACTCCGGCGCCTTCGGTGTCGTTCAAGGACCTCACCAATACCGGCATGGTGCTGGCCGTCAGCGGGTACGTGGCCGGGCCTCGGGTGGTGGGTGGTACCCGCAGCGATCTGCTGTTCACCATCCTGGGACGCCTGCGCGAGCAGGGCATCGCCCTGTCGGCGCCGCAGAGCATGGTCTTGCTCAACGACGGCACGCAGGCTGTCGGACCGACGCCTACGCCAACGCCAACGACGACGCCTGCACCCACGCAAGGCTGACTCAGGCGACCTGCATCGGTTTCACGACCGGTGCGGGTCGCCAGGTGCCGATTCGGGTTCGGGCACGCCGAACAGGCGCTCGGCAATTTGACGACCAAGCGCCTCGCCTTCTTCCGTCAGATAGATCGATTTGCGCTTGCCTGCCGGTTGGCTAATGAGACCGCGCTCGTGCAGGCGGTCCATCACGTCCCAGTCATAGCTTTTCCAACTACGGCCTCTTTGGAACGAGAACGTCTCCAGCAAGGCCAGGACCGCGTCTTCGATACGTGTTTCGTCGTACTGCATGGCATGCTCCCTTGGTGGTTCAAAGCAAGGGTGAAGTATAGGAGCTGAATGAGCATCGCCAAAGAAGTAGACATCCCACGGGGACAACGCAGGCATGGGGCCGTGAGCATTCCCGCCGCAGCCGCGGTCCCATGCCCGCTGCACGCTTGACGCCCGCCCCGGCGAGCCTCACTGTGCGCTACGTGGCGCCCGCAGCGTGAGCCGGCTCGCCAGCGGCAACCTTGGTGTGCAGAGAGGACAGACCCTGAAAGACCTTACCCGTGAAGCGCTCGAGCTCGAGGTCACGCGCCTGCGTGCCATGCTCGAACAGGCGGGGATCGACCCGCAGCATCCTTCGCTCCTGCCCAGCCCCTGTCGCAAAGGCACGATGGCCTGCGTCCGCGATGCCGCACGGCAACGTGCTGTGTTCGACAGCGCCATCGATTTCGCCATCGTCCTCACCGACCCCGACGGCATCATCACTGACTGGAACGCGGGCGCCGAGCAAGTGATGGGCTGGAGCGCCGCGCAGATGCGTGGGCAGCACATCGCCCGCATCTTCACGATCGAGGACCGTACCCAGGGCCAGGTCGAACAGGACATGCAGGTGGCACTGCAGGAGGGACGCACCAGCGACGAACGCTGGCTGCTGGGCGAGGGCGACCGCCATTTGTGGGGGTCGTGCGAGATGATGCCGCTGCACGACGAGGCCGGTACGCACCTGGGCTTCATGAAGATCCTGCGCGACCGCACCCGCGAGCACCTGGCCGGGCGTGCCATGGCGCAGACCCGCGAGCGCTACCGACTGGCCGCCAAGGCAACCAACGACGCCATTTGGGACTGGGACCTGGTGGGCAACCATGTGCTCTGGAACGATGCGCTCGAGCAGGCCTATGGGCACCCGCTTGCGCAGATCGACACCACTGGGCAGTGGTGGCTCTCGCAGATCCATCCCGAGGACCGGCAGCGCATCCACGACTCGATCCACGGCGTGATCGACGGCCAGGGCAGCGCCTGGAGCGATGAGTATCGCTTCCGGCGCCAGGACGGTTCCTATGCCGAGATCCTCGACCGTGGCCATGTCATCCGCGATGGCGAAGGCCGTGCCATCCGCATGATCGGCGCGATGCTCGACCTCACCAGCATGCGCCATGCCCAGACCGCCTTGCGCAAGAGCGAGGAGCGTTTTCGCACCGTCGTCGACACCATCGACGCGGCCTTCGCCATCGTCCAGGTCAAGTTCGACAGCGACGACAAACCGATCGACTACCGCTTCATCGAGGCCAACCCGGCCTTTGCCCGTGAGTCCGGTGTGGACTTGCGCGGCAAGTGGGTCACCGAGTTCGCCCCGGACCTGGAGCAGTTCTGGTTCGAGACCTACGGTCACGTGGCCAAGACGGGCGAGCCGGCCAATTTCGAAAACTATGCCGAAGCCTTCGGGCGCTGGTTCGACGTGCGGGCCACGCGGGTGGGCGACCCGGCCGAGCGCCAGATCGGGATCGTCTTCAATGACGTCACCGCCCGGCGCAATGCCCAGGAGCGCCTGCGTGCCAGCGAGGCCCTGGCCCGCGAGAACGTCGAGCGCGTGCAACTGGCCCTGGCCGCCGGCGCGATCATCGGCACCTGGCACTGGCACCTGCCGACCGACTGCTTTACCGTCGACGAGGCCTTCGCCATTGCTTTCGGCCTCGATCCGGCCTTGGGCCGCAGCGGGCTCAGCCTGGAGCAGGTGATCACCACCGTGCATCCCGACGATCGCCAGGGCCTGATCGATGCCATCGACGACGTCATTGCACGGGGCGGCGCCTACGCGCATCAATACCGCGTGCGTCGCGCCGACGGTTACTACTACTGGATCGAGGCCAATGGCCGGGTCGATCATGCCGAGGATGGCACCCCCACGGATTTCCCAGGCGTCTTGATCAACGTGCAGGAGCGCCGTGCCATCGAGGCCGAACGCGACCGGGCCACTACCGCCCTGCGCGCCCTCAACGACACCCTCGAGCAGCGGGTTGCCGATCGCACCACGGCCCTGATGCAGGCCGAGGAAAAGCTGCGTCAGTCGCAGAAGATGGAGGCGGTCGGGCAGTTGACCGGAGGCCTGGCCCACGACTTCAACAACTTGCTGGCGGGCATTTCCGGCTCCCTGGAGCTGATCGGCGCGCGAATCGCCAAGGGCCGCGCCAACGAGGTGGACCGCTACCTGCACGCGGCCCAGGGGGCGGTCAAGCGCGCCGCCTCGCTGACCCATCGCCTGCTGGCCTTCTCCCGGCGGCAGACCCTCGATCCACGGCCCACCGACGTGAACATCCTGGTGGCGGGCATGAGTGAGCTGATCCAGCGTTCGGTAGGGCCGGGCATCCAGGTCGAAACCGCGCCGACCGCCGGGCTGTGGCCGGCCCGGGTCGATGCCAGCCAGCTGGAAAACGCCTTGCTCAACCTGGCGATCAACGCCCGCGATGCCATGCCCGAGGGCGGGCGCATCATCATCGAGACCAGCAATCGGCGCATCGGCGACGAGCTGGCCATGGCCCTGGATCTGGCCAGCGGGCACTACCTGTGCCTGTCGGTGGCGGACACCGGCACGGGCATGAGCGAGGACATCATCGCCAAGGCCTTCGACCCGTTCTTCACCACCAAGCCGCTGGGGCAGGGGACGGGCCTGGGGCTGTCGATGATCTACGGCTTCGCCAAGCAGTCCGGCGGGCAGGTGCGCATCCACTCCCTGGTCGGTCAGGGGACGACGGTGTCGATCTACTTGCCGCGGCATCTGGGCGACGTGGTGCGCGACGAAGATCAGGACGGCGATTTCCCGGCCGTATCCACCGAGTCGGGCGAAACCATTCTGGTGGTGGACGACGAGCCGACCGTGCGCATGCTGCTCACCGATGTGCTGAGCGATCTGGGCTACACCGTGCTTGAAGCGGGCGACAGCCTGTCAGGGCTGCAGCTGCTGCGCTCGGACCTGCACATCGACCTGCTGGTCACCGACGTCGGACTGCCAGGCGGCATGAACGGACGGCAACTGGCCGACGCCGGGCGCGAACTGCGACCTGGCATGCGTACGCTGTTCATCACCGGCTATGCCGAGAGCGCGGCGCTCGACGACAACGACCTCGGCCCCGGCATGCAGGTGCTGACCAAGCCGTTCGCGGTGGATGCCTTGGCCATGCGGGTCAAGGAACTGATGAGCCATTGACCCGGCGTCAGGCGCCTGCACGGCGCCCGGTGCGGCCTGGGATCAGGCGTTGACCCTGAAGCGATCCACTTCCCGGCGCAATTGCGCGGCCAGCCCTTCGAGCTCCTTGGCCGTCGCGGCCAGATCGTTGGCCACCTCGTGCTGTTGCCCGTTGGCCTGGGCGATGCTCTGCAGGTTGCGGCTGAGCACGGTCGCCGTGCTGCTCTGCTCCTGGGTGGCGGTGTTGATCAAGGCGAACTGCTCTCCGGCGGCGCGACTCTGTTCGTCGATCCGGGCCAGCGACTGGGCGACCTGGTCATTGCGGGCCAGGCCTTCGTGCATCAGCTGGTTACCGTGCGCCAAGGTACCGATCGCCTGTTCGGTCTGCTGCTGGATGCTGGCGATCATGCCTGAAATCTCGTCGGTCGCCTGCCGCGTGCGCCCGGCCAGACTGCGGACCTCATCGGCCACCACGGCGAAACCACGGCCCTGCTCACCTGCGCGCGCAGCCTCGATGGCTGCGTTGAGCGCCAGCAGGTTGGTCTGGTCGGCGATGGCGGTGATCACCCCGACGATGCCACCGATCTCCTGGGAGCGCGCACCCAGCGTGTCCATCGCCGCTGCCGTGCCGCCCAAGGCATCGGCGATCTGCCGCAGCGAGGTCGAGGCTTCGTCCATGGCGCTGCGTCCGACACGGGTCTGCTGGGCGTTGTCCCGCGCGGTACGCTCAGTGCCCGCCATGTTGTCGGCGATGTCCAGGGACGTGGCGCTGAACTCCTCCACGGCGCCTGCCATGCTGGTGATCTCGCCCGACTGCCGCTCCATGCCGTCGCAGGCCGCAGCGGAGAGGCCGGCCAAGGCATGGGCCCGCTCGCTGACCTGCCCGGACGCCTGGCGAATGTGCTCGACCATGGTAGTCAGGGCATCGGCCATCTGGTTGAAGCTGCCGGCCAGCTGCCCGATCTCGTCCTGGCTGGTCACCGGCAAGCGTGCGCCGAGGTCACCCGCCCCCAGTGCCTGGGCCTGGGTCACCAGCCCGGCCAGTGGCCGCAGCTTGCGTCGCAACAGCCAGAGCGTGGCGGCGATGGCGAGCGCCATGGCCAGCAGGCTGCCGATGGCCAGGCGCAGGCCGACGCTCCAGGTCACTTCCTCCAGTTCTGCCTCGGGCATGCTTGCGACCACCGTCCAGGGGCCTTCGGCGAAGGGTGTGGTGACACTGAACAGGGTACGCTGGCCGTCCTGCCAGAAGCGTCCCGGCTGGCTGGCCGTCCCCGCGAACGCCTGGCTGGCGGCTGCCGTGTCGCTCACCTCGGCAGGGGCGACCAACCAGGTGCCGTGCTCGTCGAGCAAGGCCAAAGAGCCGGTCTGACCGATACGGAACCGCGTCAGGTTGGCGAACTGAGTGTTCTGCGCGTCGGTGTAATCGAAACCGACGAACAGGACGGCGATGACCTGACCGCTGCCATCGCGCACAGGGACGTAACGGGTCATGTAGTTGCGCTCGA
>Ga0157363_1005093_pt1 | contig 12225 bp, 3 predicted proteins | sample AttsexASBM1_FD_111477 | JGI IMG/M metagenome (GOLD analysis project Ga0157363, IMG submission 111477) | Fungus gardens microbial communities from leaf cutter ant in Ribeirão Preto, State of São Paulo, Brazil - Atta sexdens ASBM1 | ecosystem: Host-associated > Fungi > Mycelium > Unclassified ...
ACACACACACACACACACACACACACACACACACACACACACACACACACACACACACACACGCACGCACACACGCACACACACACACATATACATATATATATATATATATATATACCAAAATAAGTTTTTCTAATTGTTTTTGTCGGAAATATTATCGGAATAATCGTTAGTTTCTTTTCGTGAGTATCAAGCATTCGCGATAAATCGAGAGAGAAGTGCATGGGGGAAAACTGTTATCCCCCTGTAAAGACAAGCCGTGCCGGGACCCATTGACCCGTCGCGTCGTGTGCAAAGAGAAAAAGTTTCACCTTCGCTTGGCAGCTCGTGCGGAGAGCCACGAGAGTTTCCTTTTCCTTCGCCTCCGCGCTCGAATGTTGTTTATTCACGACTCGCCGTCGACCCACTGATCTCGTTCGAGAACGACAAACTGACTCCCGAAAATTCATTTGTGGAGCAGTGTCCACTAAAGAATTTCAATTAAGGAACGATTTCATCGTTATTATGATTATTTAATTATTTGTCTTCTGTTAAGTCAGTAAATATGAACTATAAAAAATAATATAATTAATTATAATTAATTATAATAATTATAATTAATTAACTAACGTAATAAAATTTAGAGTGACACAAATCATAAACGTAAGACTTTTGCACATATGTCCTAATCACAAATAATTTTATTTTAATTCAGTATTAATAGATATATTAAATTATACACAAAAAAAATGTTTTGTTTGGAAATATTAAAAAATTTTAATTACTACAACATAGATCTAAAAATTTTGTTGTATTATTACAATATAAGATGCTCAAGCTAGTTGCTAAAATATCAAAATTTTTATAATATTGTTCATTTGAGCGTTCTATATAATTATTTGATGACCCAACAAATTTTTCAGATTTGTATCTAACTAATTTGTATCTAATAAATTTTCAGATTTTTTAGTGTTTAATAAAAATTGTTCTTTCTACGTATATTAGATATTAATTAATAATCTCATATTCAATGTATATACATACTTCACTATATTTTGTAACGAACAGAAACTCAATCTTCAGATTATATTAATTTAAATTTTGTTGCCACTACATATATATCTCACATATATACATACATTATTCATATTTTATTATTCTTACAAAAATGAAAGAAGCAAAAATTGCTTTTCTCTGAGAAAGAAAAGCGCTTTCGAACGTTTAGGCTATTTTTATCACGACGTAATGCGCCTTAGTTATGGTGCATGTCATTTCCAAGAGTCTGCAAAACTCGCGACTCATGGATTTTACACACGGAGAACAATAAACACGATTGGTATCTTCTTGCGTGACAATTAGCAGAGATCAACTATGATTGTAGCAACATCCGCATTTTACAAGTGAAGCTTGCTCATTAATGTACATATTTATTATGTCGCTTATTAAACGACGCACTCGTCTAGAGCGTTTCCATTACGAAAAATAATGTCAATTAAACATCGATATTTTTCTCCGAAGAACCGGTTTGTTCATCAGCAGATTAAATCGATGTTTCGGTAGTAATGTCGGAAGTGAATCGTGCTGTCGAAATACATCGAAAGTGCACTGTCCCATTACTGAATCAGCTTTCTCTTTGTCCCAAATGGATCGAGTATAAAGAAAAATATATTTCGTCGTAGAAAATAACGTAGAAAAGTTTACTCTTATTTAACCTTTAAGATACAGATCGTTACTATTGGATGATAAGTGTGGCTTCAACGAAATCATTTATTTTCTCTCTCAATGTGTAATCAATAGTTCTTAACTCAAGTCTTTCAAAGAAATTGCAGCCCTTTGTCGAATTTAAGTAAACGTAGAATCATTTAAGTATGGATAGAAAGTAGCAAAATATTACATAAAGCGAAAGTAAACATTAGATTTTAGTCTTTTATGTGTTTTTAATAAACTAAAAATTTGCTAAAATATTTAAGAATTTTTACATAGTTTATGTATGAGAAAAGTTTAAATAAAAATCGATATTATTTTATAAAAACAATTATAATTTTATTAATTATTCTAAATATTTTAGTTTTATCAAAATAACTTTATTTTGATGTCATAAAGTTAAAATAAGAATTTTTTATTACAAAATTTGATGTTAAAAATAAAATAAAATAAAGATTTAATTGCACTGTTATCGTGCTAAGCTCATTATCTTTTCATACACTATTATTTCAAATTATAATTATTGAGTTTTGGAGACTTAGTTTTAATTTATAAAAATAAAATCATTTTGATTTTTTGTTGATTTTTATATATCAGTTGATATCAGTTGATGCATGTACGTATATATTATTTGACCATCAAATGTGTTAGAATCTGCGCTATAATCCTTAATGAACAACAGCACGATTGAAGCGATTATCATTGCGAGTTCCTTGACACAAACACGTGAGACACACCAGGAGTATAAATATATAATCGATGCTGATATAACGAACGTAAATTGCAGTGACTCGGAGGCAAACATTTTTTTCGTTCGATACACGCGGATGCACCGTTGCCTTTGCATGCGAGTAAAGACAAAGAAATCCATCACATTTAATGATGATATAATCACGCATAGTCATTCTCTGTATTCTTTTAATAATACACATCTAATATTATACACGTTAACATTTACATATGACATTTTTATAAATCTGAATTTCAAATTTCTATGAATGTGTACGAAGAAATCGTATATTACGATCTATATTGCTTGTACTAGACACGTCCATGGTAAATATATCATATTATTAATTTTATTTCAAATTTGCTTTTATGTTGTATTTAATATGAAACTTTTTGCAAATATAAAACAGTAATATAAACACTAATAAGTTATTATGTTATGTATTAATCTGTGTAATTTATTATATTGGTAATTGGAAAAAAATTTTGCTAGAATATCTAAAAATTTTAGCTAAATCTGAAAATAATTTTGTTCAATTAAAAAAATAATTATATAGAACATAAGCTAGAATATTAAATTTTTTTGTAGCATTGCTTATTAACATTTGAATTTCTTACATAATTATTTTGATGATTTAATAAAATTATTTTCAGATCTATATCTATAGCTAAATTTTTAGATATTTTACTAAAATAATTCTTTCCGTGTAACAATGAACAGGTAAGCGATCATAGATATTACTGCGACATATATGACAAGATCCACAACGTGGATTATCGATCTAAACGAGAATACGCCATGATGACGGCATATTTTATAATATTTACATATCAATTTCCGCTCGAGCATAGTCGAGGTTCATAGTGTTAGTTTCACATGTGATTGGCTCGTCTCACTATTTAACACATTGAAATCGCCTCACGTGACTCCGATCAATGGAAGCGTAAATTACTTTCTAAGTACGACTGCAATATCGCTTACCTGTGCTGTGTTTTGCGTTTTATTTATAAATATCCTACTTCAGGGCTGGTCAAATATTACTCTTGTGAGATAACCTTTGAAAATTAATTTATCCATTAATCAGAAATAACGCGACGTGTCGTTATATTTTACGATTATTTAATAGAGCTCTTAATATTCACGAAGCGGCAGACATTACGTTTCCGTCATCAATTTTCTTGAGAAACTATCATCGACATCGATACCTGTTCATATTTCAATATCGGTTATTTATCATCGGTACTAAAATACAACGTTTTATCCATTATCAGACGCGGAAATAAAGATGTATATGACATCATTGGTACAGTCATGTAAAAAAGAAAGTTTAATTAATTTAAGAAAGTTTATTAATTTAAATAAATAATTTAATTATTGTATGTATATAAAACAAGATAGAGAGATTAATACAAGTTTATAATGATTACACATTTTAAAAGAAAATAAAAATATAAGAAATAAATCATGCTCAAAAAAACCAAAGTTTAATTGAATCTGTTAATTAATCGAAATTATGTTCAAGAATTGTAAAACATTCCATGTATGTATATGTATTATTATTATTATTATAAAAAATATTAGTGAGACGATATTCGTATTAAATAAATTTACTAACAGTACTTTGTACTTTGTACTTTTGTGTGTTTGAAGATCATTTAACATCCTTATCTTATAACATTTTTAACAATAATAATTTTTAGCTTGTAATTTTTGAAAGCTATTATTATATTTTTAAGCAACATTATATAAAATGCTATAGAGAAATCGCTTATAATCAGAGCGATTGTGTTACGAAACATTCGATTTGATTCAAGTCTCATGTATCAAACGCCGCGAACGAGAGAATGACGCGACTGGGATATAAAATCCTTATCTTTCATAGATGCGAAGTCTTCGTTAAATTTATACTGACAACGGGAATCACGACTTTGTCCTATGTCGTAAATCCTGACAGACAGTCTTTCTTCTTCCTCGATACACGCAACACAATTGCCTTTCCACGGAATCTCGAATTGAACGCTTGGCTAGCACGATTCATTCGCAAAGAAACTTTGTTCAAAGATATTCCAATTAAAATTTGAACTATTGCTTTTTCCGACAAAATTATCAATTGCATCATACTCATCCTTTTTCTATTTATTATTTTATAGAAACTATGACAACAATAAAATGTAATTATTAGAAATCTTAAGAAAATTTGTTTAAATTATTACTCTATATAGTCATATAACTCTAATATATAGATATATGAAACTAGCTGTTTTTTTCGGAAAAAGAAAAATACTTACATTTTTATTTTTTTCAGCAAAAATAAGTAACAATCATTTATCTTTTTTTGATCGTTATCAAAAAATAACGGCTTGAAATCTAATTATTAGAAATCACAGTACGTATTTGCAAAAGATTGTTTAAATTATTACCGCGCAACTGTATGAAACTACAACTGTTCTTTGAAAGAGACAAGATATCCAGAGAGCTACATGTTTTTCTATGTTACAAATGACTGTTACAAATGGATCGAGGCTACAAAAGCGGCAATAAGAATGACCGTTTGTTAAATTACAATGGTACAAAACAGGTATAAAAAATAGCGGCTTGTAAAATCGTCATTGACGTTAACAACCTTTGACATTAGCGTGTTGAATCTCTTGCGAATACCAGGCGAAATCATCAATTGACTGAAAACGTACGTGGGCAAGGACACGCGAGCAGTAAAATGTAAAGGGCGCCGATGCTTGGAGATACAATCGACTCAATCGTTTTATTCAAATTTGATGGCTATCTCTTACATAACGCCGTGTAATAAATTTCAATTAACATAACGCCGCGGCCATAGCCAACAAGTTGCCAAAAAAGAAGATATCATATAAATCTAGTCATTTTAATCAGTATTAAATGTTAATCATTTTATTAATACATTTTACATACATATATATTTATTGTTTCTCTGAATTATGGAAGAAATGTTGTCTCATATTATAATGTGTATTCAGGAATATTTTTAAATATTTTTCAAATATTTAATGTTCTATTGTAATTATAGTGATTTATCTGATTTTACGCAAATAATTATTTTTTTATATTGTATATATAATATATTAATTTTTTTTTAAATATACTCTGTGGTAAAAGTATAATCTAATTTCAAAATTATTTCATCGTTCATTAGAACGTTTTTATTGACGGAATGAGCAAAGTGAAATTAAAAAAATTTTTGAAATCTCTCTCTCTTTCTCTCTCTCTCTCTCTCTCTCTCTCTCTCTCTCTCTCTTGAACCTTTTTTCGTAACCATATTTGAAGGAATGTGTGTGTGTGTGTGTGTGTGTGTGTGTGTGTATGTGTGTGTGTTTCAGATATTTAAAATGTGTAAAATCGCGCGATACTAATGTCATCGCAATAACGGCGAAATATGTGTTGCGAATGTCACGACGAATGGAGAAATCACTCGAAAAGTCGGTTCAAAAAAGAGAATGAAGAAGATGAAGAAAAAACGTGGCGAGGGGATCGTACACGCAACGGAATATAAAACGTTATGTCACAGCGCGAGGAAGAGAAAGAGAGAGAAAGAGAGATGCTCCTTGTAACGCAGCCCGATAATACATGTGCACGTATACGTTTCGTAATGCGGCGTTAGGCGCTCATAATGAGACACACGTCGTAAATCGTCGACGGGGAGAGGCATACCTGCATAAATATCGGGAAAAAGTGTAAGACTGTTGACATTTAAAGCGGATGATAATGACGCGCTGCTGCTATGCCGCTGTCGATTACAGATTCCCTGCCCGCGGAATAAAACGCGCTAACTTTAGGTCCCGACTGATTCAGACTCTAGACGAAACATGTGCCTGATAGCGTTTGGTGGAAGATACGAACAACTCTGAGAAAATTGCGAAATGTACAAGAGAAACGGAGAACTCCATTGATAGTAGACGAATGCTACACATGAAACCGTGGAAGGTTTCAATTAAGTTTAGTAAGCATTTTTTTGTTCAACTCAAAGAAACATACCGTATTTTGTTTGCCAATTTTCTGAATTTATGGGTAAATATTGTATAAATTGCGTTTCTTACACGTCACATATTTTGAAAGCAATTGATCGAGAAATTTTTGTTGTTTGGATTATCATCTCTTTCTAGCATTTATTATAGTTTCTCTCTGAAAAAAGTTCGGACATACAAATTTTATTTTTTATTAAATATACAGAAAGAAACGATTGTTGAAGTATCTAAAAATTTAACTTAGATATATATCTGAAAATAATTTTGTTTGGATCATTAAAATAATTATAGAATGCTTAAACTGATCGTCAAAACGTTAAAACTTTTTGCTATATTGTCATCAACGTTTAAGCGTTCCACATAAAATTTTGGATAACAAAATTATTTTCAGATCTGTATTTAGCTAAATTTTTAGATAGTTCAGCAACTTCGTTCTTTTCTGTGTGCACAAAATATAGTTTATATTATACATGTGATGTTAATATAAAAGAATTAAAATATGAGATACGAAGAAAAAAATCATTTAATATGCTATTATGCGCGCTTGATGAAGTTAATTATTTAAGGAACATATAATTGATAAACTCTGAAAAGAATATTTTTATGTAAGGATATTTCGACCTTTTAAGGAGATAAAACAAATCTTTTTACGGCCAAGTGGAGTCGGTCGACTTTAGCCAGACACGTTCGATCGCGGAAAGTATAGATCTGCGGATTATTCTATCGCAACAGCTGTTTGACCTCTGAACTATTAACCATCGGTTAAATCGAGAATCTGTTAACAAGAAAAAAAGGCGCAATTGCGAGATCTGATATAATCATCGATTTACTGTTCTTTTTGCAACGCCTCGAATGACACCTCCATAAATAATACGATGATAATAGGGAAGCTAATACTTTTCACATTTAGACACGATACAGTGCTACTTCAGATTCTTATCCACTCTCGAATCTCACCTTCTGAAATAACACAGAAATAACACAGAAATAACGTGCATAACACAGTAAAACCGTTTTGCTGAAATATCTAAAATTTAGATAAATACAAATTTAAAAATAATTTGGAATATATCAAAATAATTATGAATATAATTATTTTATTATATAAAATTCAAGCATCACGCAAAAATGTTTGACAAAAACAATTAGCTTGAATGTTCTACACAATTATTTTGATAGTTCAACAAAATTATTTTCGAATCTTGTAAAACTTCTAGATGTCACTCTGAAGAATGAAATTTCGCTCTTAAAGATTGAAATTGAGCTATTTTTTTTCAAAATTGACTCAATTTTTACTTTTTAGAATAACATTTCAAAGAATATAGAGAGTATCTAATTTTTAGATTATTTTAGTAAAACCATTCTTTCTATATACGTTTGAATTATAAATAAGTAAGAAAATTATAGAATTACAGAATACTAAAATGATTATATAATAAAATATTTTACAGGGCCGAAGCAGTTTAACTTCCGAGGGCACAATTATTTCTACAGCGGGCATGTACCGGCTCATGCCAATCAGAAAGTGGATTGGTTAGACGCTAGAAATATTTGCAGGGAATATTGCATGGATCTCATTTCGATGGAAACTCAAGAAGAAAACAATATGATCTTCAGGCTCATCCAGCAGAGTAAGTATAATTTATCTCACGATCAAACTCTCATGAAACGTGCCGACGTTTGTATACGCGCTCCTTTATGAATCATTCTTACTGTTCCACATTGCAAATTAAAGATCAATGCATGATCGAAGGACGAAGTAACAGAGCAGCGGCTTCGTTTTATTTGTGAACAAAGAAAAGTGCGGCATGAGGTCGTATTTGCAATTAAAGGAATTCTTATAAATAGCTTCGAGAGCTAAGAGAAAAAAATGTTTTGTTATTATCAAATCGATCAATTTAATTTACAAAATTATTATTTTAGTTTCGTGATTACGTTGCAAGTTTGACAGTGATCGATAGTTTATATAACTGAAAGCTGTGTTCAAATTTACATAAAAAATATTATTAGCTACCAATATCTGGCCTCGACCGTGTAAGACACTTTCTTATTTATTTGATTTAAAAAATATTTTATTCATAATGAGAAATTTTTAGGTTTGCGATGCATTGCTGTATGCATTGCTTCACAATCAGTTAAATCTACCATTATAATGAAGACTAATTTACGTATTAAATGATTCTAGAAACTGCATAATTATTATAATTTGACCTATAAATATCTAATAGAATACCATTTTCTGATTACACCTCTCGATCGATAACAAACACGAAGCATTGCTTACCGGATCCAGTTCTTCTTATTTCACCTGTAATTTATTAACGCAATCTGTCGAACACGAGCAGGAAAATACAAATTTTAGAATTCATTTAAGAAGGGTAAATCCACTGGTCCTTTTGATAGAATAGTCATAGAAAGTTTTCACACGACGTACAACCGTAGTGACGATAGTAGCGAGTCGTATCGACACCGACACGGCGATTTACCACGGTAACTTTCATCCATGCGAGGTAATCATTCGGCAGTATTTCGAAATAAGCAACCCGACGTGGAACATCATAGCGTCTCTGATTCGGATGATTAACGATGCTTCCCCTTTATCTTTTCCTTCTTTTCATTACGACCTTTCGGCTGCAGCGCGATGCGTTTAAGCATTATCCGAGAACCGAAAGTGTAATTAATCGAAGGGTTTTACACGACTTGCTTTTACTTATTAGTAACATTGCTTCTTCCTCGTTTTCCTTTAAAATGGTTTGTTGAACTTGAATGACTGCAAGTTGTAATTGCTATCAATACATTCGATACTCTTAAAGAGAATTTTTTTATAAAAAAACAATTTTTTTTATCTTATGTAAATTATATTATATTTATTAATTACTTAATTTATTTAATAAGTATTATGTTTATAATAATTATAAATAAGTTTTAATTTTATTTTATAATTTTAAAATTCGAGAAGAAAAAACAATTAACATGCCAGTTTTCATCAATGTAGATTAACTGTAATCTAAGTTTACTTAGATTACAGTTAGTTTATTTTTCACCTTTTATTATATAAAGACGAAGATTCGTTTAATGACGCAAGTAATTTAATTACTTTAATAATTAAACAGAAATAATTAATCGACAAATAAAAAATTCATCAATGACTAGAAAAATTAGAAACCGCAATGTCAATTATATGAATCAGAAATTGAATAAGTAGTTACCAAGAATTAATACAAATTGCCGGAACAATTGTCGATTTCACTGTCGCCTCTAACCGCAATTATCATAATTGTGATGATACCTACTCATCATGAACGATATTCATCACGACGGGGAATTGTGGGAGGCTAGTCGGTGAGTGTAACGACAGTTTTCAAGGTAATGCGGGGGTCTTGAAGTGGGTTGAGGCTAGAGAGACTCTCATCTTTTTATATAACAGCATCACGCGGTGCATGAATCTTTTTACAGTCCGGCGAAAGTAAGATGGTACCGAGTTGATTTTTCTTAAGAATACTACCAGCCTTCTCGTTTAATTATACGCTTAATAGACTTTTTACCTGCAGTCCATATACTGATTACAATTTAGGGTAATTTCTCTATAATCATGCTTTGATTTAATAAGAATTATCAATCACAGAGTATCTGTTATATCTCAAATATCTTCTCTTCTTTTTTAATCCATTTTAATTTTTAAATAGTAAAAAGTTATCGCGCGCGAGAGTGTATTAAAAGTTCGAATATTAGTTTAACATAACGACTCTATAATAATGTAGCTGTTTATTAAATAGTTCAAAGTTAACTTTGATTACATAAACTTTATTGGATCATATTTACGGAAAATAAATTAAATTTCTAATTTAACGGTTATACTTGCGTCGAAATTATTTTTAGTCTCTTTTTGACAAGCAATCGATTTCACACAAAATCTGTTTTTCTCCTCAGACGATGTTCCTTACATCTGGACGTCTGGACGTCTCTGTGACTTCAAGGGCTGCGAGAATCGACGCGATCTCGAGCCCAAGTCTTTGTACGGTTGGTTCTGGTCGGCGAATCGCGAGAAGATGGCACCCACCAACCAAGTGCCGAATGGTTGGGGTTTCAATCCATGGTCGCAGACCGGCCATAAGAAGGTCAGGCAGCCGGATAATGCCGAATATGACATCAATGGTACCAACGAATCCTGCTTGTCCGTCTTGAACAACGTTTACAACGATGGCATCGCCTGGCACGACGTTGCGTGTTACCATGAGAAACCGTTCGTCTGCGAGGACTCTGAGGAGTTGCTCAACTACGTGGCCAGCACCAACCGCGGTATTCGCCTCTAAAGCGATCGCGGTCAGTCGACACCTACGTGGTGAACACGCGATCGTCCATCAGCGTCATATCAGCACTCACTTTCCTTCAGTACTTCCCGTCGCGGAGCCGACGAGACACGTGCCAAATATAGGGACGCGGGCAATTCTTTTCGGATAATCAAGAAAATCCTTTAGAAACGTATTAGATGTAGCAAAAAGAAATTTTATGATATTTCTATAACTAAAATTTACGAACGTTATTTTTTTATAATTATATTTTACAATATATAATTATATTTTACAATAAAATACAATTTTATATAATGTTTTTTATTAATTGTATCATTCGAAATAAAAGCTCGCTAAGATTATAATTTTGTAATCTATTATGGATTTTCTTTTATTAATTCATACATCACTGCTGATTTTTGTATGATTTCTATTGAATTTCTATGGCTATGTGAAGCTTTTGTATCCTTAATCTTTTTTCGTTGCGTTATAAATAATAAAATAAGAAGAAAACGATTTATAGGATATTGCGCTTAACACAGGAAAAAAATTTTACTAAAGTATGTAAAAATCAGCTTGCTACAGAACTAAAAATAATTTTGTTGAGCTATCAAAATAATAATGTAGAATGCTAATCGTTGATGACAATACTGCAGAAAATTTTAATATTTTAGCAAGTTTTAGTGCCCTATATAATTATTTCGATATTCCAAAACAAAATTATTTTCAGATCTGTATCTAGCTAAATTTTTAGATATTTCAGCAAAACCGTTTTTTTCTGTATATTAATAATTCTTTTAATTTACATCCTATTCTAATAATTCTAATAATGAATGTGAGAATTTTTTTAGAAACGCGACGTTAAAACAAAAGCGAAAGTGTAGAATCAGTACATTATGGCGATCAATTCATGACAAGTTTTTATTATGTACAGCTCTAATTCAATATACCTATTTATATTCGGTGCTGTGACTTTAACATAACGTGATATTTGCATGAAAATAAATATATCTATTTACTGCGATTTTGTACCTGCAAAAATTTTGTACTTACAAAAATTTCAAATGTGAAAAATGTAATGCTAGATTAGTAATTGAACAAACGTGTCTCGTCGCTACGTTCTTTCTGCACTCATCGAAGAAATTCAATAATTTTATATTTGTTTAATTTGTATTATTGAAGAGAGTAATTAATTGTGTACATGTATTTATTGATATAAATTTGGCTGGCAGTCTCTGTACATTTATGAATAAACGTTAATCTTACATAAATCATGTATGATTTAGTTAATATTAAAAATTCAATATATTATATCCAATTTATAAGGAAGAATATAATTAGACAAAATGTGATTTTTTGTGCAAGAATAAATCAAAAGTGGAGAATAAACTTTTTTTCGTCCGAGGCTTTATTTCCGAAAAAATTAAATTTGAAAAGCATGGAATACGCGTGCACTTAATTAAGATAGAAGTGAAGACACTATAAATGGTATTATATTTACAGAGTTTTTCCACATAACATG
>Ga0157363_1005094_pt1 | contig 12224 bp, 6 predicted proteins | sample AttsexASBM1_FD_111477 | JGI IMG/M metagenome (GOLD analysis project Ga0157363, IMG submission 111477) | Fungus gardens microbial communities from leaf cutter ant in Ribeirão Preto, State of São Paulo, Brazil - Atta sexdens ASBM1 | ecosystem: Host-associated > Fungi > Mycelium > Unclassified ...
GGGTGTGGTTTGTGTGGGGGTTTTTGGTGTGGTTGTTTTGTTGTGGTTTGGTGGTTGGGGGGGGGGGGGGTGGGGGTTTTTTTTTTTTTTTTTTTTTTTCAGGTTTGATTAGACGGTAAGACGGCGATGCAGTGGTGAGAGAGGGCGATGTGCGGGAACGCGGATGGGACAGAACGAAAACAGAAAAAATCAAGAACACATAAAATCATTAGTGAGCGGCAATCGAGGAGAAGTCAATGTTCTATGCGTGGTCAATGAAATGAAGCGAGAGCTCAGGCTAATTGAAGTACAAGATCAAACAAGATAAAGCATTCTTGAATACTGGCAGCCTCTTGCGGAAGATAAAATTGTAATTTTTTATATAAAAAATAAATAATGGATTACACTTATATTATTACATTTTTATCATAAATATCACCAAAAAAAAATTTCCAAAGCGTAATTCTCCTCGAAGCTGCCAGTTTCTTTTCTATTTCTACAAATACAGTGTCCCAGTTTGTCATTCCATCTTTCATTCGCGGATTCTTCGAAATGGATTTGATCAAAGAATTTTCAGGTGAAAGGGATAATGGCACCTTTGTAATGACGATACACTTCCTGATATTTGGACCATATAGGGCCTTACCTTGATGGCAGTCTGCATAAGGACTGTGGTGGCATAGTTCACGCCCTTGGTACCGAGATGCAGCACCGCCGTATAACCCTGCTCGGTCGCACGTGCTAGGGCTTCGTCGATCTCGGCTTCACGACGGATAAGTGCGGGATGCACGAAGCGCCGATAAAGGATACTGGAGCCTTTAGTAGCCGGGCTTAGCAGCCACAGTACCAGGATGATTTTAATCTCATAGTAAAACGGGAACCTACGTAACAAATGTTCAAAGCGTGTAAAATATCGCATGCGCTAATGCACTCGATATTTCTCAAAGTTTTGAAGTTTACATTTTTGTGTATATATATATATGTATAAGTTACGACATTGCATATAAATATATTTACATGCGTTAAAAGTATTACAATATCCCGTAAAAAAAATCTACAAAATTTGTTACATTTCCAAATTAACGAATAAAGCTATTTGAAACATTAATTCGACAAGAACGCGCTTTTATTTGACCAAAATTTCCAAATAAACTTGTCACATTTTTAATACGTAATCACAACATAATAAGAATAAAAATAGTTGATCGCGGGAATCGCTGTGCCGTCACGCAGCTGTAATCTACTCAATTCGATTCGCGTCGCGAAAAATTCGTCACGGGCGTGAAAGTGAGAGCGGCGTGGAGAAATGCAATACACCGGTGTGCGCCGGGAGAATATCAGGCATTTCGAACGCCAGAAATACGCGGGAACTCGTTTCCTTCTTGGTTGTAACCCGAGTATGAGGGGAGATCTGGCGCATGTGATGTTCTCCGAGGATGAGAAAGAAAGAGAGATAGAGAATAGGGGAGCAATGACGGAGAGGACGAAGACAGGCCAAGGGAGGTGCGCGGGCAGAATCCTCAGAAGTGCACGTAAGCCAATATCTATCTCGTCCGAAATTAGACTTTCGGAATTCCTCACGGCGAGAGTGCGGCTTTCAAGACTGCGCGGTCCGCAGCTGGTTTATTGGCCCCTTGGCTTGCTCTCGTACTTGCGACTCCAAGATTCATCTCAATATCCGGTACGTTATATATTACGTATGTTATGTGCGGCTGCCCTCAAATCAACACAACGCTGTTTCCTACATGTCTCAGCTTCTACTTTTTTAAGAACTTCGATAGACTCACTTATATATTGATTTTCTCTTATAATGGAAAAATCGATATATCGATAATTTTTTTAATAAATATGAATAAAGTGCTAATATGAATCTTCAATTGTTTGATGTGTAAATAACATATTATATTTACAAAGCAATAAGATATAACGCGCAAACAATTGGAATGTACTTACAACAAATTTAACTGCAGACGTTTCGATGGAATGTTTCTCTGGATCTGAGTCCTTCTCAGTTGCGGAAGTCAAGTTCAAACTACGCAAACTGTAGTTTGTACTTAACTTCCGTACTGAGTAACTATTAATACATTGTATTTCCAATTGTGAATTATATCTTTTATTGTCTAATAAATATATTATTTACTTTCCAACAGCCGCGAAAGCTCATAGTGGTATTTTATTTGATTTCTTGAAGCTGCAAAACTATTTTTATTTTTATACTAATTATTATGTGCTCAAGATAGGAATATAGATTTTTTTAATGCGTATTAACAGATTAATATTATATTAAAAAATATTAATTCTGATAATAATTACTTGCGATTAGAGTGTATATATTGAAATATTCTAATTAATGTGTTTTTATAAGATGATTTTGTTTCCGCGAATATTTCAATTACTGTTATATTTCTATGAATAAATATATTAATGTTAATACTAGATCTTAATCCTGTTTTATCAAGGTAAGTCACACAAAACACATAATTTATTCAAATTATATAGGCGATGAATTTTTAATAGCAATGCATTTCTCACCAAAAACTAAAGAAGACGTCGGTGAATGTTTCCGCGCATGTGAACAGCGCGAATACTATCCAGTACATCATCCATTTAACCTGAAACCAAGGAAATTCTAGAGTAATAGAGGATTATAAAAATAGTATAAAAGAAAACTGCAAATAAATTTCATATTTATCATTTACAGTGTAAAGAATATTTAAAAAATAATTAATGAGATAAAAAGTAAATATTATATTAAAATATAAATATTGCTTTAGAAAAGATAAATATTACTCCGAAAATCTATATAATTTATATATTTTATTATTCACAAAAAGAAAGAACAAAGAGATTCCAAAGATAAAATTAAATTAGGTTCTATTATTGCAAACTTTTCTTATAAAATAAGTAAAGCATAAAGATAAAAATGTATGATGATTACATACGTAGCAACATAAATATATGGCTTTGCGAGAAGAGCAAAAAAAAATGTTAAAAGATTCCCAATGTTTATTCAAATCAGTGCATTTGTGATGCAGATAACATTTAGATACAAATTGCTCAATCACTTGACATTGTGGCAATTTGCCATATGTACTTATGTAAAATATTATTAATTATATAAAAATAAAAACAGAAATGTTTTTTGTAATCTTTTCGATCAAATTTTCAATGGAATCAACTCTTAAATTTTAAATTGGAATATCATATTTTGTAATTTAAACATAATTAAAAATATACCAATTATATAAAATAAATAATTCTTTCTTTATCTTTAGAACGTTATTCTAAAAAAATTTATATAAATATTTTTCAAAAAATAAAAAAGATAGGAGAGTACATCAAAAAGTTTTATAGTTTGTACTTATTTTAAATTAAATATTTTTGTAATATTGGATTTAAAGGCTAAAATAGCATTTGCTAAGTTATTTATTGCCCTTTTTACTTATGTTTTTCACTTACGTATTCCTTGACATTTTTCGTGCGCACCGCCTTGTAGGAAGCGTATGCCGGGTACAAGGTGCCGAAGACCAATCTGAAAATCGGATAAACGAGCCTATAAATGAGGGATCGCGGCGACACTATCGCCAGGAACACCGTCAACAATCCGACGTTATTCAATGTCATTCTTATGGGAAATGTTTGCAGCCAATAACGGCACCAGGCCATCGCTTGTCTCGCTAAAAGCTCGCCAATTCCCGCCCTATGAATCACCGCAATCGGTAATTCATCCGATCGCGGTATGTCCTTTTCAAAAACATCTATCGTCGATTGACGGTCTTTTCTCATATCTATTGTATCCATCATATTAGCAATTTATTTCTCTCTATCTCTCTTTCTCTCTCGCGTTGTGCGACAATGTTTCTCTAATCGTAAAATCTTGAATGCTTCCGGAGATCCTGCGACAATCGTCGAATGAGCACGACGAGTCGAGCTGCAACACAAAACAGAAATTATTTGAGAGATATCGTTACTATGTGTTAGTGACGCAATTACGAATTTAAGAAGATTCAATGGATGAAAGATTTGATTAACGTGGGTACTGTTTTAAGTACTTTAAGATCTTGTTAGAGAAATCAACTTATCGAACTTGTTAAGGCTTCAATGAATGAGTTCGACGATTGGAATAATTATAGAACAGAAATGACATAATTTTATTTTTTGATAAAATTAAATATTAACCTAGCAAAATCGTTATAGCAAATTAATATCGACATGTGTCAGTTAGAAAACATTATAATGCTATGATAACACTCGAATATTCACACAGAAACAATTGACTATATAAGTATAAATGAGAAATTTAAATTAATGTGTAAATGTATGTATACTCACAGACTAAAAGATTGCAACATTTTTTTTTAAATGGGTTTCGGAATGAAATCTGTTTATTGAGTGATTGATTCTTACTTATGGATCCCGCATTCCAAAATCCATTAAAAGAAAAGTGTTGCAACGTTTTAGTCGGTGAGTATATATATATATATATATATATACTACAAGGAAAAAACAATTTTTTTAATTAAATTTTTAATAAAAATTTTTTTTTAATCGGCCACTTAGTTCAAAAGATAGCACTTCATGCCAAAAGAATAGCCCCTAAATTTTTATCAAAAAAAATTAAGATTTAGAGGTCACTGAACGATTTTTAAACCAAAGTTTCGATTTTTCTTAATACATGTTTAATTTAATGCAAAAATGGCTTAGTCCGGATTTCATACTGTATGCGATACTGTATGTTTTTTTAATCGCTGAATACGATGCAATAGTTCATTTAATTCTACGATATACGCCTTAAGAAATATAATGATTAATGTGGAAAATATGATCAAATTTCGAATTCAAGGTTGATCTAGCAAGGTCCCAAGTGTTTGAAATCTGGAAAATTAAGGAAAATCGAAACTTTGATTTAAAAATCGTTCACTAGCGACCTCTACATCTTAATACTTTTTGATAAAAATTTAGGGCTGTTCTTTTAACATGAAATGATAGCTTTTGAGCTAAGCCGATTAAAAAAAAATTTTTTTTCCCTTGGTAATCTAATATATATATCGTTTTTAAAATCTCTAAAATATTTACATTTTGAATTTACTAAATCATTTGTTTTTCAATATATTAAACTCACGTCGCTTTTAAAAAACGTTTTTCGTATTTCTACATTATAGGAACAAAATATTGAAAATATAAATCGGCGTAAAAAGTTTAGCGACAGTACGTTGTGTATTTTAAACACGTAATTTTACATCAGATTGTTGGGTTCGTTTACATTCATCAAATATTTTAGCTGTTTGTTCGAACGATTTGCGCTTGTCGACGATAGCATGAAATGGTCATCGAATTTGGGATTCCGAAGCAGTGTTTTCAATTGAAGCGATCTGCCGGTCGATATTTGCAATGACCTCGATTACTCTGCTCTCATTTAATGATTACGCAAGAAACTTATTATGGAGATCCAATTAAACACGCGACTGTTTGTCACCGTGTCTATTATTTCTTTTTGAGATAAAAAATCAATTACAATTCACAGTGTCAACATATTGTAAGTTGTAATCAATTTTTTATCTATTCAATTATCAAAAAGATAGAATAATATTGTCTTTTATTTTTTCAAGTATTATTCATGTAAGATTTATATATTCGTATCGTAACATTGTATGCATTGCAATTGAATGTAGATAAATTTTATGTACAGTAATAAACTAATGATAAATAAAGAATTGAATTTATTATTAATGTAGGGAAAAAATAGTTTTGCTGAACAATCTAAAAATTCAGTTAGATACAGATCTGAAAATAATTTTGTTGGATCATTGAAATTGTTACGTAGAATGTTCAAGCTGATAATATCCCAAACTTTTTGCAGCATTTATCATGTTTGAGCATTCTACATAATTATTTTGATAATATAACAAAATTATTTTCAGATCTGTATTCTACTAAATTTTTAGATACTTCAGCAAGATCATTCTTTATACACATTTGTGGCAGTTTAAATGATTTTATGATTTACTTATTCTTCAATTCAATTATTATATAATGATTTCAAATAATTTTTTCATAAGAGCATCACTTATTTTTATGAACTTTGATTATTAATTAAGAGCACGGGTATTTTTACATATATATAAGTATATAGAAATTATATATCTAGTAAAGTGTAATCTATCATTCAAATAATCCTGCTAACACTAATTATACTCGTTAATATCTTGATTTTACACCAAAAATACTTCTGCAATTTATCTCACTAATCTATACAAAAACAACAATAAACTGTCTAAAAAATTCAACGTTTTCTTCTTACAATCCAATCAGTGCGTCCGTCAGATTCATTCGCGTCTCCTCGAACTCCAGTCTCTGCCTGTTCGTGCCTGTGGCGTGGCGTGCGAGACAACGACACGACGCCTCGTCAGTTCTTTCGTCGTGACGAATTCTGGCGAACCGTTTCCTGCTCTGTCACCGAAGTCTTCGTCGTGCGTGTCGTTGTTCTTCCTCAGATTATTTTCTTGCGTGTGAGATCGAGCTGCCAAGTTAATGCGCCGCGCACTTCGTTCTTCTCGCGTATGCTTCCAGTTACAGACTAAGCGTGTAGCTGCGTTCGTTCGAGCATCGTCAACGACGTCGACGTCGACGACGACAACAACAAGCTGCGGAGGCTCTATTTTCGCGCCTTAAGGCGCTATCACGCGAGCGCTGCTAAACTATGTCTAAAACCGCGGCTTTCTTGATCATCTTTGCGCCACGAATCACTTCCGTGAACTCCCCACGTTCTGGAGAACTGTCTCGATCAGGTCAAAACTGTTTATGACCGTCGTATGTTGAAGTAAATAGAAATAATCAATACAATTACGAAATATTATTTTCGGACAGAAATTATTTCGGAATATGTATTTCTTTTCATAATTATATTTAATGAGCAATTTGTAACTGTGATCATTCTCGAAAATATTGAACAAAATGCTATTTCCTACAAGTTTAAAGAAGAAATCTTGAAATTCACTTGAAAATAAATGGAAAATAGAGTTTTATTGTTATATAAAATATTGAATTAATTTCAAAAATTTTAAATGTTTAATTACTTCCAAAATATAATGTAAAAATACTACTGCAGCTTAAAAATGTTATATAGATATGAAGAGCTTATTTCTGTTTGACATCGAATAAAGATCAAAGAGTCTATAGACTAAAGTGAATGTGGAGAAATATTTTGCCTTACAATAAGTCAAATGTTGGAAATCTCCAAAATGCTGTTTTAAATTAAAAAAGTCATAAAAGTATTTGCGACAGATGTATTTAGAATGTATGACCGTTTTTCTACGAGTGGGTCATCTCCGTATGTGCCAGAGGGGCAAGTTAATTATATGCACCAACCTAGATATCGCATCGGTTAAGCTTTATCAGAATGAGGATCGTGAATTTAATTTTCCAAATGCCGTAATGTTCGAATTTAGATTCAGTCGAGTTATAAACCTCGCGCGCAAGCTAAATATTGGCATCGTTTCACCTAAATACTTAAGTCGTGACTACAAACATGGGATAGGACAAATATCGATATTTCTAATACCACACACTTTAGACGTACAAAATAACACATAAGTCAGAAGGGAAACATAATAGAAATATTGTTTCTGAACATCACGTGTGTAAATGTTCTATGTGACAGTCTCTCAAAAGTTTCGACAATACTTTGGAGGTCTCTAAAGTCTCTGGAGAAATAAATTAAGCAACGAATAATACGCAACAGTTATAAGATGTTTATAACTTTGTGAATTAATTTTATATACTGTTGTATAATTAAATTTTGTTGTATACGGTGAGACTTTGAAAAAAGTTTCCGTCGTTTTAACCTGGTTTCTGTCATCTACGCAGAAGAGTTTCCTTATAAGAATAAAAACAATGGCTGCATTAACACGAGTTGCCAAGTCACTTCATCAAATCAACCGAACGAATTAAATTAGCGCGTTAGCGTCAATTCTTCGTAGAGCGACAGAGGCTCGCGACAGAAATTAAAACCGACGTAACTTAAGCGAATTCGATTATTTTATATGAAATGCGATAATAAGATGCATCGTAATATCACTTACCTCGATTTCACTACCACAAAAATTACAAATATTTTCTTTATTTTATACTGTTTGTTGAATATTTGTTAGTACCTTTAATTATTGAGAAATCTCTCTCTCTCTCTCTCTCTCTCTTTCTCTCTCTCTCTCTCTCTCTGGCATTAATTAGTAAAAATTTATATTATAGTTAATATTGTATAGATATTATATATTATATATTAATTAATTAATAGTATGTATTAATATATAATATTAATATTATGTTACATATTAATTTAATATTATATATTAATATTATATATTAATCATAAATATATATTAACTAAACATAAAATATGTTATATGTAATTAATATATAATTAATACAATAATTCATACATTATATATAAATGTTATGTACTTCATTATCATTATTACAATTATCACTCTGGGCAAAATATTTTTTAATAATTATAATAGAATACCGATAAATATCACTGATATCGTAATTGATCGTATACTCCGCATGCGACACCGCTTAACGTTTGTGATGCGAATACGACGAATATCGCGAAACTGAACGAAAACTCCGCTCGTACAAAATCGTGAACGATCGCAGCCGCAGGTAATTCAATGATTGTCACCAATGTCATTCTCTGCCGCGGATTATGTAACGGGGCGTCCCTATAATGCGCATCGTCCGCATCGTTCACGACGAACGCGATCGTCCGCGACGCGTTATTCACGCCTGGCCGCTTCCGGTTCCGGTTTCCAGACGAGCCCATGAGACATCCTTTCGATTCGCTCATGGGATATCAAAGACGGAGGAGCTAGCCGACTGGCAATCGCGCGATAAGACCCCGACAATTTACGACCGTAGCGATTTCGCCGCAGCCATTTACGAAATTGAATGTCCACCTATTGGCCGACGCCACACCGTAAGATTATCTATCGACCTGATATCTCGTAAAGGAGAATCCAGTGACTTTTACGCCGCTTTTTTGAACCTTACTCTGCGCGAGTTCGTTTCTTTTCAATCGTATACATTTCCGTCTGAGCAAGTTTGCGCGAGGTTTATGTCAAAATTTTTATTAACTTCTTCTAATCTCTTTCGAGAATATCGCGGAATTTTCTATTTAATATAACTACATCTGTTCACGGAAAAGATGATTTTGTTAAAACATGTATAGATCTGAAAATAATTTTATTGGATCATCAAAATAATTATGTGACGCTCAAATTGATTGCTAGTATAAACTTTTTGCGGCATCGTCATGCTTGAAATTTCTACAAAATTATTTCCAGGTCTGTATTTAGCTAAGATTTTAAATAATTCAGAAAAATTTTTCTTTCCATATAGTAAAAAATATTAATTTCATTCATATCTTTTATTACCAATTTCACTTTAAGAAATCAGTGTGGATCATATAGGGTGTCTATTATCTATAATTCTCACTGCACTGAGAAAAAATGTACTAATTTTTTAATAATTATTTGAATAGTACTAATGCGAAATAAAGAATAGTAGTTCAATCAAATTATTGATTCTTATATCAAATACATGTTTACATTTAATAAATATTCAATTAACACTATTCAAACAAATATTTATTAAAATTTAGTATTTTTCTCTCAGTGTGTTAATGTTGTATTAACATCAATAATGTAAGAATTTAACACCATATTTTAGATTTATACTATGATGATATTGATATAAACATTAAGGATTATCTACTTGTTATAGTATTAATATCAACATGATGAGAATTGTACAGAGTGTTTGGAAGGGATCAATAAACTAAGAAAAAAAAGTCCTGTAGGAATATACTCGATTTTTATTTCGTTTTGGAGAAAATTACAAAAAAACCGTTTGAGACATTGATTTCTATAATTTTTTTTTTAATTTATTGATCGTACCCTTATAAAATGTTTTGATATTTAAATTCCAAACACCCTGTATATAGACATCACACAATGTTAAATCTATATCGATATTTTCACAGTATTAAAATCATTTCGTTGTGAAATTTAATTTCAATTTCTTATGATATGTTCGTTACTTTCTCAGAGAGTTATTGAATAGTTTCGATTGGATAGTTTTTTATTAGGACTTTTTCTTTTCTAATAATGTGAAATTACTCTCTCTATAATATTTGAATCGATATGTTGCTTATACTGGCTGCTGGTATTCAGCAGAAAAAGCAGCTTTGCAACTGTTGTAAATCCTTTAATATGATTGGTCTTATCCTTAGTTCCTTATTAGATCTAAATGTATAAACCAATCATATTAAAAAATTTTACAATAGAGTTGCAAAGCTCTGCTTTCTCTATTAAACGCAGTTAATATTATTTTCACGTAAATATTCGTTTAAGCGAGAAACAACTGAAAATATTTCGTCGTATTGCTACTCAAGGTCGCAGTGCTCGAAAGTTTCGAAACAACTATGGATACCATCATTTACAATTCCAGTGACTCGCAAACGCTGCACAGGTGCAATTTGTGTAGCCTCATTCGCGTGACTCAAATTATATTAGCTTTTGTTTCACAAAATAATTTTATGTAAATGCAAAGGTAGCATATATGTAGATCTGTCGTTCATGATTTAGGCATAGAAATAGAAATAGAAATATATAAATAAAGAAATGTAAATACTGTTGAAGAAAATTATTTCGCATTATATTTTTTAAAGATAAATAAATTGAAAAATAACATAAAATACACACAAGTTCGATTAATTATTAAAAACAAAAACCAATTTCTTCAAGATATTCTATGTACAAAAAATCTAACCAATTCTTTAAAGAGAGTTTCACACTGGATATAAAAAAATCTGGCATTAGACTTATAAAGTTAATAAATATTTTAATATTTTAATATTTTAATATTAAAAATTAAAATATCATACAAATATCTCTTGTCACAATATAGTCTGTAGATATAAATTTTATTTAATAAAAATAATAATAATAGGCTCAAGAAATTAGAAAATTTTAAATAAATTTTCATATAGCGGATCAAGAGATAAAGTGTCATTTTGTAAATTTATTTGTACCATATATATTTTTGTTCCTTTATGTAAATCATTTCTGACAATATTCTTTTATTTAAGATTTTTTCTTTGTCCAATATTTTAATGTTATCTCAATTAAAATCATAGGATGTCTCTATTTTATGTTCCGTGACAACGAAAGACTGAGTCGTATTTCTTAATATGATTTCCGTGTTCGATATCCACACATTTAGACATTTACCGGTCTGGCCAACGTATGAGGCATCACAGTCTCTGTAGTCTATTCTATAGACTACCTTAGAATTCGATGATGTAGGTGGTGGATCTTTCAAAACTTTAACTTTGACTTTATTTAATGATACCTCTATACGCTATGCTCACACTTGGAATGTTGTTAATAAAGTTTTTAATTTTTTCGAAAACAAAAGTGTGACGATTCACCATCAGAAGTCCAACGGGACTCTCATGAGCACCAAGCGAATTCCCTTTAAATAGAACATCAATCTAAATTCATTTCAGGCGTCTAAGGCAAGTCCTACACTGCTTTGCCTTACTGAGTCTAATGAGCCTAATGAGTCTAATAGTATGGGATCGGAACGAAACGCCGCGGCGGACCAAAAAGCTTCGAATTAGGCCTCCTTAGTGGACTTTGAACATCATTCATACAGATATCCACAGAAGAAATAAAGGATATCGCGAAAAACTTTTGCTTAAAATTCTCAACGGATGTAGATTCACTCTGATCTTGAGTATTTAATTGCTGAAATTAAATTTTTTGTGCAATTCTTCTTAATTGTTGAGAAAATTAAACTAAGAGGATGGCCATTATTTAAAAGGATATTAATTATAGTATCAAAATTTTTGCGATAAAACGTTGGATGTGATAACAATAATACTCAACTAAACCAAATATTGTGCCTATTTTTTGAGATAAAGGATGTTAAGAAAAATAATTTAAAAAACGATCTGAAAATGTAGACGATACAAATCATAAATGAGATGATTATTCTTTTTAATTAATATATTCCTCGTAATATAAAACTAATAAAACAGTTCATTGCGCTCTCAAGCCATTTGCGTCGAAATTGGGAATACGATTCATATACATTTATCGTTTACATGTCACATAAAACATCGAACGCGATTCCGATCCTACAATTGTTAATACAATAATTTTACTTTCACGTTTAACGAC
>Ga0157363_1005095_pt1 | contig 12223 bp, 10 predicted proteins | sample AttsexASBM1_FD_111477 | JGI IMG/M metagenome (GOLD analysis project Ga0157363, IMG submission 111477) | Fungus gardens microbial communities from leaf cutter ant in Ribeirão Preto, State of São Paulo, Brazil - Atta sexdens ASBM1 | ecosystem: Host-associated > Fungi > Mycelium > Unclassified ...
TAAAACCATGTAAAATTAGTAGATATCTCAAATGCATTTAATGTATCTTAAGAAAACAGAATTCATTAAATTTCGATTAAAAAGGATATCCTTGATGTTAATTATTTTCCTTTTCACAATCAGAAGCCTTCAACGCATGTCATACACGAAAGTCCGCGTTTGCAAAATCTACGAAACATAACATAAAATACAATAATAAAAACAAATAATAAAAACAATAACATTTCAAGATTTTACGCACAAATGCTTTATTATTACACTGTTCGAAAAAAATCACCTTTTTTTCTCTGATATAAATGCTATATAATAATTCTGAAAATTTTTTCACGTCGAATATGATGACGTCATCAGAATTTGCATGCGTAACACATCAGGATTTTGAGTAAATTGGAGGAAATGGACAAAAAATAGTTTTTTATGGCCCATTTTACCCCAATTTAAAAATCCCGACGTATTATGCAAATTCTATCAACAACATGTTCAACGTGAAAAAATCTTCGGAGTATGTATATTCTATGATAAAAGAATTTGTTAGTTTCAGGTTCCTATTACTCCTATTACTTACAACTGTCTCACATTGTAACGTTATCAAAAGCGAAAAATATACAATAGAAATTCTTGCAATAATATGAAGATGTCTTTCAATAAAACAACACAATTGAATAATTATTAGACTTTGTAAAATATATTGAAAACTCATTTTGATTAATTAATTAATAAATTACTAAATGTAAATTGTCTGGAAATTAATTATGCATCAAGAACGTAATTAAAAAAATAATAATTGTGAACTATGTTATGACAAACTATTAAATTAATAACATATAAAAATAAATATGATTTAATTTCGTTCTGAAACATTTTATAAATATATTCTATGATATATGTATTTATATTCAATGTATTTTAGTAAGGTTTTTTTTCATATAATTAATGTTCAGTGTATTTTAGTAATTTTTTAATATAATTTATAAACACGTGATACTTTGCACAATTATACTTCTTGCGACGAATCCTATTGCCCTGTTTTTATAATTTAATTTACTTCATAATGTATTTTATAAATATATCTATCGCGATTGCAAATGTTTCACAAATATTTTTATTTAAATAATAGATATGTTTTTTTATTGCACTAAATTTTGCAAAATTTTCCGTTTTTGTCAATTATCAAAATCAAATATATATATATATAGGTACGTATTTTATTTTTTAAAGTAGTACAAAAAGTGTATTATCTATTAGTTCGAGTATTTTAAAAACCTATAATTCACAGAACTTTATATTTGTCTTTTCGCTTCTGACGTCACATTCTGAGATAATAATGATAAATAAACAGGAACTTTAAACCGCGTTAAACATAAAAAATATTTATTGTTTCAAAGATACGCTAACATACAATCGAATTATAATCTAATACGCAATGACACATAATTAAGTGCGATCTCAAATCGGATTCGTCGAACTCTAACGACGAAATACGAACCAATTCTTATAGGCTATTACAGTGAATACAAAAAATATTCGTACAGAGAAAATATTTTGTAAAAAGCTTTATTTAAAAAAAATAAATATTATCTAGCAAAAAATGAATCATCGAATTGATGTCAAATCGATATAAATTCGATGATTTTTAACACCAATTAACGATCATTTTTTGTATAGGATAATTAACATTTTATTGATAAAGAATAAAATAGACTGTATATTTCTTAAAATTATATATACCAAAATGATGTGTATTAATTATACAAAATATATCATTCGAAAAATAAGCGGAAATTAAAAATTGTATTGTTTGAATGCTCAAAAAAAAGTATTCGTACAGACAAGAAATTTAGCTTCTAAAATCAGGAATACATGCTAAGCTCGTTTATTAACATTAGAACAGAATGTATTCATTATATAAAATTGCTAATTAATGTTTATTTTCTAAATAAGGTTTTTTTTATAACAAATTTCCTTGTACAAATACTTTTTGCTCTGACTGTATATACAATTAATTAACAGTACGGAGTACATGACTACAGCTTTTAATCGCCAACTCGCGCGAAATGTCAAAAACCAAGAATAAAAAATGCGTATTCGACGGTCTGACGTAATTAAATTCGAGCATAAATCCTTTTAAGACGACTCATAGGCAGGAGATCCCTCATCCGCATGACGGGAATAATAGGGGTCATCACGGCGACGCGACACGATACGACGTACGGTGTACACGTGTGCGCAAATACGCATGTAACCATTCTCTCACGTGGCTTCGCCTCTTCGCGAACGCGTCATTGGATAGCCAGAATAGCCTCCGACGAGCAACAACGATAACTATGATAAGAGCAGATAAGAGTCGTTGTCATGTGCTAGCATTCGAATGACAACGTCAGCTCGGTTGGAATTTTTGGCACTCGCGGTGAATTCTTGGCACGTGGAGTCACGGTGGAATCGTGTGGCTGATCCGCTGATCGTGGCAACGACGGCTGTGTGGTGGTGGTGGCAGTGATGGTGGCGGTTATAGTCGCGGTGGTATGAGTACTTGATTTCGGGAAATTAATGTCGCACGACGTTGGAAAGAGAGAGAGAGACCGTTGAAGAGAAATCGAGCGAGGCCAGGGAGAAGGTGAAAGTGAATCTCTGTCCGCGACCGTGGTGGCGGACGGCGCATAACCTAAAAATAAAATCTCTCTTTCTCTCTCTCTCTCTTTCTCTCCCACTCATTTGCTCACTCACATTTACGTCCGACGTCCGTCGTCCATCCGCAGCGTCCGCTGCCGTGTGTGGTCGCGCGCGCAGTAACTTCTTGCGTATCGCTCGTGAACCGTCGTGCGCGGCCCGCCGTAACCCTGTCGCGAAATCGCCCCGTTGTGATATTCGGAGTGCCCGCTCGTCGTACTCGCGTACACCCGCATCTATCACACGCTGTTCCTGGGACAAATCCGCGTCGACATGACCGCGCCAAGACGGCCGCGGAGGTACTCGCTGGGGGACGAATGACTTCACGAAAAAGCCGCCGGCAACGTATGAAGAATATGGATACCATGAGCAACGAATCGGTGGGGGATCAGACCTTTCCCGACAGCACAGTGCCGCGGAAGTCCTGGTCCGAGCTCCGCGCCGTCGTCAGCGATCTCAGGAGGAAACTGTCGGGAGTATCGGCTGGATCTGTGCCGAGTTCCATAACTTTCCGATCACTCCCAGATGGCCGGTGAGGAAAACATGCTCATTTACATCGATACAATATCTTCAAGTTCGCTCATTATCTGATCAAAAGATTAATAATGCTCCGCTCCCCTTTTGCAGGACTAGAATCTATTTTCTTAGCACACCAAGTAATGGTTGGGAGACCACTCTTCTGTATGTGGATATTGCACACGCGGATCATGCTAATGGCTACCGATTGCATTGGCAACCTGTCATAGAAGCGAATTTCCAAAGGTAAAAACATCACTACAGGGTGATTTAGTAATATCATTGCTCGAGTGAATCATTTAATGTGATATTGTATTATCCAAAAGCATCTAGATCAATTATACGATGATTATACGATGATTTTAGTGTATCAAGTGTGAATAGACTGTCGAAGGAGGAACAATTATTGTGGGAAAGGAAGAGACTTGCTACGTGGGGTATAACTAGTTACGAGATTCACGCGGAAAGTGGAAAATTAGTCTTTCCAGCTGCTAGCAGTCTTTATCAATGTGTAGATACTGGATTTATGGTAATATCCACATATTATTGTGAATTAATGAAAAAAATATTGAATCTATATATTTTTCCATCAGCCTGGACCTCTTTTTCCATCTGAAATCAGGATGTCGACGACCGGTGCGAAACTATGTCCTCAGATCTGTCCCTGGAACAATGCTTTGATCGCTCATACATGTTCGGGAGATCTGTATCTGTCTCATAGCATCACAGGTTCTTCAGTTCGGTTAACTCATGCTAGGAAAGGAGGTAGAAGTCTCGTGGATGATCCACTTACCGCCGGTACCCCTTCCTACGTCATGCAGGAGGAATTTACAAGGTTGAATTATTTGCTGTTGAATATTATATACTAAAAATGCAAAAATAAAAATATCTGTTCTATCATAGGTATATTGGCTACTGGTGGCAGCCGAAGTCCATGTTTGATGGAATCTATAGGATAGTGTATGAAGAAGTGGACGAGAGTGATGTTAAGATATATTGTTTCCCCTCGTCAAATTCCGATGAAGTAGATGAATTTAGATTTCCTAGAGCCGGTATGCCCAATGCTAGAAGTAACTTGAAAATGGTGCAGTTCCGTCTAACAGAATCATTACATATTGTCGATATCGAAATATTGGAACTCCAATATCCTCTTCACATTATGTTCCCATGGATGGAATACATGGTGCGAGTTGGATGGACTCCGGATGCTCAATAGTAAGTTTGAGGTGAAACTCAAATATACAAGATCTTGTATTAGTATGAATCAATAATGTTACTTTGTTCATGCAGCGTCTGGGTGCAACTACTGGACAGAAAACAACAGAAACTCGAATTGGTCTTATTGTCGATAGACAACTTTTGTGAACCACCGCCAAACACGTATAATACGGAAAATCATTTCACACCCACATCAGCGAGTGTTCAAGTAATATACTCTGAACAGAGCCCAATTTGGATTAACGTAAACGACCTATTATACTTTTTAAAGTCGGACGATGCGAATGAAGTCAAATTTATCTGGGGGAGCGAGGAATCCGAGTTCCGACACTTGTATCTTATAACATCCAGTATAGCAGGTTTGTAACAATACATTTCAATAGTAACGTCATTGCTCGACGCATTTTTTTTATATATGTTTAAAATATATAGGCTTAAGTAATGGAGTGGAAGAACCTTTGGATAGAATGGACAGTATATTTCTTCGACCACGAATTACTTCCAAAATAGCTCTGACGCAGGGTGATTATGAAGTGTTAGGGAAAAAAATATGGATCGATGAAGTTAATTCTATTGTCTATTTCTGTGGATTACGTGAAGGACCACTGGAGCAACACGTTTACGCGGTTTCGCTGCGACGGCCATTAGAAATACGGCTACTGACGCGGCCTGGCTATAGTTATAATAGTGTATATTTTAACAAAGAATGTACAATGCTCGTTACTGTTTATAGTTCCATTAAAACGCTGCCTACTTGTCAAGTACGTTCCTTGTAAGATATTTATATGCCTAATGATATTAGTTTTACACAATCAGTAATTTGCTTCGTCAATTTTGCAGGTATTTAAAATATCACAAACTGATTGGACAGTGGAGAGCATATCGCTCACACCCGTAGGCTATCTCCTAGAACCAGCAGCGCCTGAATCCGAGCTGTTTGCGCCGGAAATCTTCAAGCATAAAATCAAGTCGGGGGATACGGTCTACTCAATGATATTTAAACCTCATAATTTCCAACCTGGAGTCAAATATCCTACGATATTGAATATTTATGGAGGACCTGAAGTACAACTTGTATCAAACACATTTAAAGTAGGTATTCTCCTTTAAAAATATATATACCGCTCAAAAATTTGGTACATCTCTAAATTTTGGAAAAGAAGAAGATTAATTAACTTTATTAATTTAAATAAAAGAAATCTTATTATCGGTCAAAGCGAATCTTATAATTGGTGCTTAAATATTTCAGAAAATATTTATGAATTTATATACTTATCCAATTCTATAAATTGCGAGTTAAAATCTTTTTCAATCTTGAAACGCAAATAATGTCATATATTAATTTTATATTAATAAGAATTTTAAAAATTGCGAATAATTTATTGCAAAAAATATGATTTTGACTCAGCCGTGATTCGAATCTGAATCTCTCGTATTTCGTGCGGATATCTTTCCAATTCGATTACCGAGGCTTTGGCAATATTTGAATATGTATATAAATTCACGCTGAAATATTTAAGCACTAAAATCAGTTTTGATCGAAAATAAGATTTCTCTTAATTAGATTTATTCTCATCTCTGTTCAATTTTGTATTATGATATCGTTTCTAATATTGTAAATATACAAAAATTTATATTGTTTTAATCATAAATTTTATTCCAATAGTGTACATTCTAAAATCAAAATTAATATTTTCAATAACATAATTATTATCTGTAAAAAATCATGTTTTTATTTAACAATTATAGAATGCTCTAAACTTTAGCACAAAAGTGTAGACCGTAATTTAAACGATAGTTTGAATGAAATGTACCTCACATAAAGTAATAAATTTATAAATAACTTATGAAAAAATACTTCATTCTTATGAAGTAAAAAGACTTATTAATTATTTAATCTTCTGCAGGGTTTAAGACATTTACGAATGCACATGTTAGCTGCTCAAGGCTATTGCGTCGTTTTAATAGATTCTCGCGGGTCGCAACATAGAGGTCTCATATTCGAGAGCCATTTGCGACGTAGGATGGGAACAGTAGAGCTGAACGATCAAGTTGAAGTATTGAGATGGCTGGCAGAGGCTACTGGATACATAGATCTAAATCGAGTAGCTCTTCATGGTTGGTCTTATGGTGGATACTTAAGTTTAATGGGTTTGATACAGTATCCTGATGTATTCAAGGTGCGCATAAATTAATGTTTATTTTATATTATATTTTCTTAAAACTTGAAGTTTCTTTTAAAAAATGTTCTTATCGCAATTCGCAGCTAGCCATTGCTGGTGCTCCAGTTACCTCGTGGAATTTTTATGATACTGGATATACTGAGCGCTACATGGACTTGCCACAAAACAATTCTCACGGTTACATGGCCGGATCGGTCCTGACATATGTAAACAAGTTTCCCGACGAAGAGAATCGTTTGTTGATTATTCACGGTCTCATAGACGAGAATGTACATTTCTATCACACTAGCCAACTGATTAATGCCCTTGTGAAAATTGGTAAACCGTATCAGTTGCAAGTGTACCCTAATGAGAGGCATAGTCTGAGAAGCTTAGATGCCAGCAAACATTACGAAACGACTCTATTATCCTTCTTACAGAATCATTTATGAAGTGACGTTTTGTTTCCTTTTATTTTCGTTTTTTTTCTCATATTGTTAAATAATTCAAATAATCGTTCCTCGAAGTAAAAATTTGCAATTTTAAGTAACTGCCATTATAATTTATGTACACACTTAAACATAAAATTAAAAAAAAAAGAAATATCTTCAGAGATGACAAAATAATGTCAACTAGTTTCTGTATAAAAGTGTGCCTGTATAGGACTTTTAAGATAGTATTACATATTTTTTTTTTATGTAAAGTATCTGCAACAGCACAGTGAATATATTGTCATTAATTATCAAGGACGAACTTCTAGCAAGGAATTTATGATATATAACTTTCAAAAAAGTATATATTGAATATACGATTTTTAACGCCGCTGTCAAGATGCTACAAAACGCGCAATAAGTACATTCGAAGTTTTCTTAATCAGCTATTGTCAAAGCTTATGATCGTGATAATATCGGTTAATTATGACCATTTCTAAGAGAATAGACAATACTCAATTTACTGACAATAGTTAATCAGGAAGACTAATTCCAGTCCAGAAGCGTTTGAGTTTCGCAGTCGTTTCGTAATATAATATTGAACTGTTAGACATTAACATACCAACTGTGACCATGTACATATATGGTACGCGACCTCGACACATGTATCCCTTTTATCTTTCTACGAAATGAAAATCCGCGTTTCAGCGAGAAAAGTATTTGCGTTTTTCAGTGTTATGAAATAATCGTATATCCGATGGATAATTATTTGTCAATAAATAAATTCATTATTTTATATTTTTTATAATTATTACTGTAAGCAGTGAATTTTAACTAATGTTATACGCAGAGTAATTATGTCATCTAAAACAAGAAATCGTAAAAATTCGATAGAATGTTCGAAAACTAGTGGAAAAAAACACAACAACTATTTATGAGAATTAAATTAGAATTTCATTAGATTTATTTGTATCAAATTTCAGTAAGACATAAACTTAATTTGATCTACTTAGTTTTGATCTATGTATTGTTAGTTTTACGATTCAAATATTTATAGAGATAACGTATTCTTTTGTCCAACTGTTTCCACTTAGTGGGTCTTGCAATTGGAAATATACCTTTCGCCCACATTTTTTTCTTTCGCAATAAAACTTGAAATTCGTTGCCACTGACACCTCTCAACCACGAGGGTACGTTGTAGAGAATTTTCGTGGGATGTAAGTTATCCGAGCCCAATATGTCAATATAGTCATTCTGACCGAACAGTGCCTTCTTTTCGGACCAAGCGTCCGCTGGTCGATAGATCGGTATCGGGAGTCGTTTAGTGTTGTTCGTACGTGGTAGAACACCCTTCATATCTATAGGATCTTCATATCCGTATCGTCGTATAAGAGGACCTCTTGCTATTTTATCCGCATAATAGCGAAACCGTACTGGTGTCATCTGTGGTGTCCATGCGCTTACGACAGCTCGAACAGAATTCATAACCCAAGACATGGATTCTGAAGAAAAAAATGATACATATCGAAAGAATGTATATAAATATATATATATTTAATCAGATCTTAAATTCATAGCTAGTCTTCTTTATGATATATAGATTTTTATTAATATTGATACTGAATGTTATATAATGTGAATTTAACATCAAGCCATCAAGATTTGTTGACACATCCTATTATGTAGACTAAATATATAATAGAAATATGTAATAAATAACATTGTATATAATAAATATATATATATATATATATATATACACACACACACACACACACACACATACGCATACATACATTGTCTAACAAATAATCCGTCACAATTTATTTTATAAGCACAGAAAAAGATGTGCACATTTTATTCCAATGTATACATGACATAACCTGATTTTTCGCGACAAGTTTCTTTATTTTTTTGCGATGCAGACGAAAATATCCTTAAGAAATTATAGATTATTAATTAAATGTTAACAGAAATTACCTTTTTTCAAATGCCACGTGCGTTAGAATTATAAATAGTAATTTATATGAACACTCGATCATACAATCTCCGTAATTCTCCAACCCAAGTAAAAAGTTAGGTTATATAGTGTATTAAATATCAGCTGATTAAAGCGCACGCGCAGTTAAACGCATTTGTGCACTTAATTCAATTCTGCTTTCTTTTCTAAAATCTCTAATAAGAATGTATGCACATTTATAATGTTTTTTCTTTTTTGTGCTTTTATCTTTCACCTTTTTCTCATTAATCTTTATTATCAATCTTTTCATTTTAATTATATAAAAAATATAATATCAATATGAAAAATATATAATCTATTTTATAACTATATAAATTATAAAAAATATATTATATAAAATTACATAAAATTATATAATTATATAAAATATTGACATATTTTACATATACAATTATATATAATATTATATATAAAATATGTCTATATCTATATAGCATTTTTTCCCGGGAATGTATAAAAATATTTAAATTATACATACCCAGCTATTGTTATACGTCTCCATATCTTTTTTTACATCAACTATTCATAACATTGTTTTTTTAATAATTGTTATTTATATAATATATTATATGTATACATATACAAATAATGTACAATATGTTTTTTCTTTTTCTGTATTTATAGTTAAATATATTTAAAAATTATATTATAAACAGATAAAAAGTATAAAATAGATAATTTAATTTATATAAATAAAATTGGAGATAATGCATATTAAAAATTTAGGATTTACGAGAAAAAAATTAATGTAATATGATGATATAATAATGTCAATAATAAGCAAAACGGATAAAGATTTATTTCTTTCTATTATGCTTTCTTCTATTTCGATAGCAATCGCAAGAATTTTTGTGAAACTTCATGTTACATCTGTTTGTCATAATGTATTCAGAGCTATATTTATTAAAAATACAAATATAATATAAAAATCAAATACAAAGAAATAGCTAAATTATTAAAACTGAATGAATTAAATTATTAAATTCAAAAGTATAATTTACATGACACATGCATTAAATTGTTTTAATATAAAACGGTATTATAAAATTGATAAAAATAATTGGATATCCTACTATACGTATTAATTTTCTAGCGTGCAATTCGTTGTAGGAAGGACAAAATTACCACAAGTGTCCCGGCGGCTGTCATTAATGAACCTGTGAAAGGAAAATAAAAACTCAAGTCTTAGAAGAATTGGGCCGAATTAGTTTGTAACGATACAATTAAGCGCAATTAACCTTTAGAACATCGTTCTCCCTCTTTACACACGCACTGATCATTCTTACACTCCATAGTGTCCGCAAACCTACTACTGTCGTAGCATTCGTAGTTGTGCAAACAAGCGTAGTATAGAGCTGTAAAACAAAATAACATTGAAAATTATTATAATATACAAGTCTTTCGAAAACTGAATTGATCAATTCACAAAGTAGAAAGTAAAGATAATATTCTTAAGATTTCCACGGGTCCTTTCTATATAAAGATTATGCGTTTCGCGGGTTTCTTCCATGTCCAAATCCATTCTTGGAATGCGAATGAAATGGAATGTGAACCTTGCAGTTCATGAAACGTTGGCATTCCAAGAATGGATCAGAACACGGAAGAAACCCGCGAAACGCATAATCTTTATATAGAAAGTAAAGAATGTAATGAAGCTATAATTCAATCGTGTAAAAATTTATTAAAAGCTCTTTTATCTCTTTGGAGGTTTAATAAAAGAAGAGTATTTTCGAGAATTTTTTTTGAAAAACCTATAATGCACGATTTTATGTGCAATTTTTATTCTGCATAATGATCTAAAACAGAAATTTTAAAAAATGTTCATTATAAATAGTTCGAAGGAGAGCATGAATTTCAGATTTCCTTTTTAAAAACTTAATATTTTTCCATTCTGTTGAAGATCTTTATGTAAAAAATCGACTTTTATCTTTAAACTGATTATTTTTTATTTGCCCTCATTTTTCAAAATTCATGTTCTCCTTCGAACTATTTATAAATAAAAATTTCTTGGAATTTCTGTTTGAGATCATCTGGAATCGAGATATGCAGTTGTTTGTCAACATCTGTTTTTTATATTTGTTTATTATTTGAAGGCTAATAACTCCTAATATGAAATTATATTAATATAAATATTTCCATATTAAAGTTTTATTAAAGATAGTTCAATAATAATGTACAATAAATTTATAAAAGTTTACGAAAATTTTCCAAAGTATAGCTTTCTTTACTAAATTTCCAAAGATAGAAGATCTCTTAAAAGTTTCTGAGAAAGAGAGAGAGAGAGAGAGAGAGAGAGAGAGAGAGAGAGTGTGAATGAATATATTTATTAGCTCATTAGCTACTTACAATACGAATACATCAATGCAACTGCATATGATAATAAAAATTTTTAACAAACTTTTATACAATACAATAAAATACAATAAAAAATATATAAAAAATTTAATCAGTTACTCCATGCTCTTTGCATTTAATGCAAATTTATTATTTTATTAATAATCTCCTAAAGATTTCTACTCCCACTTTTTAATTCATTTGGCATTTATTAAATATTTTAAATTCCTCATAAAGCAATATTTTCTGTTGCCCTTTACAGTCTCACATCTATCAATGACTAAGTTCCCTATCTGTCTAGTTTCCTTATCATTTACTGACTGCACTATTTGTATTTTATCTATTAAATATTTAGGATTCATTTTTCTTCATTTTTCATTTTAAATATCAAAACGCAAACATTATACTCAAACCTTTCTTTAACTTACATAAACCTTAATGCTTTAAGTATGTCTCTTATTCTCATTCTTATATTACATCTCAGAATAATTCTCATTCCCTGATTTTGCAACTTTTGTAAATGATCCAACTGACTTTATTTAATTCCACCATAATTGATGAGCAATAATCCAACATCGGTGCAAGTCGATTTATAAACAGTATATCTCATCACCGAGTTTGCATCTATTCTTCTCATTAATTTTGCTCCTATCTTTTTATTCGTATAGTTCATATGTTTCGAAAAATTTCAATTTTTATCAATGATTATCCCCAGGTATTTAATTTCATTTATTACTTCTAAATATACATCATGTATACATTTTAATTTTAATATTTTCTAATACCACTTTTTTCCTCACTCCTCTAACTCATAACTTTAGTCTTATTAATATTCAACTGTAATTTAGAGAGAGAGAGAGAGAGAGAGAGAGAGA
>Ga0157363_1005096_pt1 | contig 12223 bp, 5 predicted proteins | sample AttsexASBM1_FD_111477 | JGI IMG/M metagenome (GOLD analysis project Ga0157363, IMG submission 111477) | Fungus gardens microbial communities from leaf cutter ant in Ribeirão Preto, State of São Paulo, Brazil - Atta sexdens ASBM1 | ecosystem: Host-associated > Fungi > Mycelium > Unclassified ...
AAGATTACTTCATTTACTTCCATTAGATTCATTAACAAAACAGAAATATAAATGTATATATCACTCATTTATTACAACAACACAAATAAAAGAATCATTAAAATTTTGAATCATTAAAATTTTGTAATTAATTTTATTACAATTCGATTAATTTTAAAATGCAATTTTAGTGTAAATAGTAAATATTACTATTTACTACTAGCTATAGATAGATAAAATATGTTTTTTTTTAATTATTTCTTTTTCTCTTTGTTACTACTTTTTTGCAAACAATTAAAAAAATTTCAATTTTTAATTAATGAAAAAATTTTTAATTGTGTCGTTATAGTAAACAAGCAATATGTTTCAAAATTATTTTAACTAATAAATTATTTTAACTAAAAAAAAAGCACAATGTTACTTTTTATATTTTCATTTCTTTTTCTCTCTTGCAGTTTCATTTCAGGAGAATGCACTTCTCTTTTTTAAAGGCTCTCTCTCTCTCTCTTATGCGGAAATCTTCAGGGATTTTTTCAAGCTGCTAGACCAAGACTATCATAGATTCTATCTCTCTTTGCAGTTTTGGCGTGTCGACAATCCCGAATCCGCTTCAAGAAAACCGTCATACATGAAAATAGCATTTTCCGATGCGAGCTCAAGGAATGCAGTCGTAAAAGAACATAGCCAATAAGTGACGGATAGAAAAAAGAAGGAATACAGAAAGGAAAGAGCGCTATGCTAGGTCGCTATAGAAAATCACCGCCATAAAGTCATACGCCATTGCGGCATCACCGAGACTTGGAGGCTTCATAAAATCTTTCGATTTCTATTTAGTCGCGATCGTGATTTCGCGCGAAATGAGGAACTCTAGGATGACATCGAAAAGAATAAGAGAAGAGAGAAGGAGAGGAGAGGAGTTGCGGTTTCTTAACGGCTTCCATCAGCATTCCTTTACACATCAATGACGCTGTTTCGTACCAGTGAAATTTGCGTTCCAGAATTCAGTTGAGAAGCTGGAACGAATCAGGATAACAGAGATTTTGTTTAGCAATATAGCCCCTTTTCTTTTATAAAAGCTAGAATTTATCACAAAAGGTGGCGCTAGAATAAATGTTAGGATGAAGTTTACAAAAAAATATATAGAATTTAAAAAATATTTTCGCTGAATAAACAAACAGTAGTATGATTCAAGATAAAAAAAGAGGAAATTATTCAGTTTTTTAAATAATGATATTTTTTTTACAGAGTTTGGATGCCAGAACAAATACGTTTATATTCGTGAATATTTAATAAACCGACTTCATAAAGACACAGTCATAACTCGAATTGTGTATTCGTATTATTTCTTAGTGCGATGCATTCATATGTGACGCAAAGCCAGTCGGAAGCAGAGAGCTCGTTAAATTGTGAGTACAAATCTCGGAAATGAAGAATGGCTTTTAAAAAGTATACGAGATCTCATGTCTGCGCTGATATTGAACATAACCTGAATTAATAGTTATCTTGTCTGTGTATGTAATAAAATGCGGATGAGAGATTATACATTTAGCTGTTGAGATGTGGCCGCGTAATTACTGCCCGAAAATAGAATCGTTGAATTCCATAATAGCTCCTTGCAATATATTATTGCATTCTATTCGTAATTCCGTTCCCATTCCGTACTTTCACAATGTACACGCTGTACAAACAGATTCGCAAATTGCGACGGATTAACGGTAGATGTATGTATATATCATTGTGCATATGTGTCGAGAATACACGAGGATGAACGCGAAACGGCCAGAGAGAAAATTTAAATTATGTCAAACTGACTTCTTTTTTTTCTTCCATATTTATATTAATCATTTTTTCTTCCCAAAATAATTTTATGGAAGTGCAAATAAAATCAATTATTATGCATACACAGAGAAAAATGTAAAGTAATATACGCTAGAATTCTAGTAAATTTTATTAGAATCAGTAAGTCCGTATATAGAAACAGGCGCCTACTTGTGTTAAAATTTACTTTTTTTATGCAATTGTTGTATAATCATGTAAGATATTTTTTTATATTTTTGTAAATTTCGAGAGTTGTTCGTGTTTAGTCTTGAAAATAGTACGATTTATTAATAGCTGGGATTTAGTTGCACATTTTGACCGATTTTCAACTTGATTCCTGCCCAACCCGCGCGCAGCCTAAATGCCGATCGACATTTAGGCTGCACGGGTTGGTGAAGTAAGGGGCAGGAATCAAGCTGAAATTCGGCTGAAATGTGCAACTAAATCCCAGCTCTGAATTGTGCTTTATTGTAAAGTAAATCTGGAATGGATTTACTATATTGTAATGTACTTTTTACCTTATCTCCAGCATTTTTACTTTCAGGCAAGTAAAGTTTGTCAAAAATTTGGCAAAGTATTTAATACAAAATATAGCCAGAATTTTTATTTATTTTTATTTTTACTAATCTTGTAAGGTAAAGATTATTCAACCTTTTTTTTTCATGTAAAAGCGAAAATATATATTAAAAAGTATGAGTGTGAATTTAACACCATAAGTATTAAATATCCATGATGTTAAATTTATATTATGTTGGTTATTTATATCAACATCAATGCGGCTGAGACTTATGACATCGCATAGTATAATATTTATATTAATTTTTGATATAAGTGTAATAATAATTAAAAAATAGAGTCTTTTGACTGATATTTCACCGTTAAAACAATGCATCAATCAAATTTTGGTTTAGAATTTCATTCCAATCAGCAATTTTTAATGAGAGACAAAGTGTCATAAACAATCGTTGATATTTTAAGCGTTGCTCTAATACATATTTGTTTTAAATAATATTAATCAAATAAAATTCTTAAAAATTTTTATTTATCCTTTATATATATAAAACTTTTATATTTGAAGCAACGTTTTATACTTCCGCATTCGCTGTAGAATCCATTCATTGACGCGCATCGAGTCGATTCGAGATTTTATTCTCAGTCTTCTATAGGCACGTTCCATTACACATACAAATACAGACACAAATACACGTGCCAATACAGAGGCAAAGTCTGATTGGCAGGTAAACTTGCTCAATGAAACTCACCGATGAGGTACCATTCCCCGTTCATGATGAAATCGGATAAGTCACCACCCTCCTGTGAGTTGAGTACCAGATCGAGCTACCAAGGTCAAAGTTTGATTAAGACGGGCACGTATCTACATGATAGGGACATTCCGTTAGGTAACTCGAAGCCGAACGCATGCAGCTATGAATTCCGCTTGCATCTACATCTACTCTACGAAATGATGCATTTGCAAACCGACATTACGTGATAAGGCGTGCAACGGGAGAATCCGCTCGGCCGTGGGGCGGTGCGAAGAAGAGACGGTGATTTCTCTTTCGTGAAGCAGCACCGTGCGCGCCTGGAAAAGCGCGTTAGTGCGGCCGACAGGCGGAAAACTGGCTCTTTATCGTTGTTGAAAATTGCTTTTCACGTGGTCAAGAAGTTCTCATTTCTGACGAAGTGTTCACAACTTCCTCGGTTCTGCCACGAATGCGTAGCAATCACATGGCCGCTTTACGCGAAAACTTGTATCGTGTGCCGTTGTAAATGTTTAATAAGGCAATATACGTGTGTATATATATATATATATATATATATATATATATATACATATATATATATATATATATATATATATGTGTGTACCATTTTTACTAAAAGTTGGAGAAACGGAAATTGATTGATTTTAATTTTCGAGGAATTTCAGACTATTATATATCTCACGATATAAAATTTTCGAAGATTCAAAACATTTTTGCGATAATTCGATAAGTTCTTTATTCAATAAGTTTAATAAAGATGTTAATCTAAGAGTTTTGCAAAAAATAAAATCAATAGTCTTTATTTTTCGTATCATATATTTTCCTGGCGATAAATATTAAAGCTAATATTTATCATGTCAAATCATCAAATTGTTCTTATTAATTTGATTCATGAGATATGGCGCTTATAATATTCCGCATAGATATTTTAATGTCTGATAAGAGCTGATCAAAAGATTGTACAGTCTGCTACTTGTCTATGCGGATATCGCGCTGTACAATCATATTAAAATAATTAAAACGAAGTCTCGAACAAAAGATTCCTGTAGCTTCCATCTCTTCTCTTATCTACACGAGGATTGGAGGACGGGAAAGTGACGATGTTGGAGATATCTTGAAAGGATTTTCCATTCTTTTTTAAGTCCCGTGTTGCTCGCCGGGTATCTGTTGCTCTTTGATCTAGAGCCAAATAGGATATGGTTTGGCTGATTCCCATGGGCCATTGAAGACTTCAAAAGAGCCCTTTTTCAATGGATAGAATTGCCCTGAATGATTCAATATTTAATCATTTACAGAAGCGCATTATCGCAGAAAGATCTACGTGAATCATAAACCGAATGGGATAATTTTATGTAAATTCGTAAGTACTTCGATATTTTCAATATACAAGCCTTGCAAACGCTTTTTCGTTCCTTTTCGTTTTTCGTGATACCGGCGAACGTTATTTCTTGAACGAGAGATATTATTATTCGTAAAGACGTTATTTTCCAATATTCCTGGGCACAATGAAGGTAAAACGAATTTGATAAGACTTCAACAGTCCTCGATGCACTTTCGAGCAGTATATCTTCTTTTTCTGAATATATGCAAAGATCCGCTCGTATACTAAGAAAATTGTAAAAATGTTCTCTTGGGATGTAGCAATCACATTTGCAGTTCGATCGTCACCGATTACGTCGCATTTATTTTCTCGTTCTCGAGAAGATTTCTTATTCGGTCATCGACTTGTCCAATCAAATCAATTCGTTCATCCTCTTGCCATCGTCTTTTCTCTTTCCCATCCAAATTGATCTCTCTCTCTCTCTCTCTCTCTCTCTCTCTCCTTACCTCGATTATCTCCCATAATAATTCCCGGAATAATTTCGACGAGCAAATACCGAATTGCCAGTTATATGGCAAATGCTTGTATCGTGAATTCGTAGCGAAAATTACGACAGACCGAGCTCATAAAGTTAGCCCCTCATAATTCATTGCGACACGTATATTTTGCCTTCATAGCCCAGTTCAACCCTTATTCACGAAGCGGCTACATGTGGTTTACTACGCCAACGTGATGCATCGGGAATGGACGTCTCAAGATGTAAATGCAGGCTGTGGAACGGCGCCGCAACCCTTTAACTAATTAAATTCAATCTTCATATATAACGCCTCTTATCCGACAGGCTTAATCAAGCCAATGACGTTAAGAAGTGGTCCCGGAGGGTCGGTTTCTTGTATGTGCATTCGAGTGCCTCGTCTAATAATCATAGTCTCTCGAGTGATTACATTTGGGAATGAGCCGCTTTTCGCTGTCGACCGCAGATCCCATCTGTAAAATCTAGAATCGTAACCGGTATAATTATGAGCCAGTTCGATTTTCTGCGTACGAATGTACCTTACAATGTCGTGCTTTCATCAATTTGAATAAACGTTGCATGATGAGTATTCCCGTAAATACGTAAATACGTAATACCGAAATACGAACCTATAAACCTAAATTATATCGGTTTCAATTCACACTGCAAATGAAAGCATGCATGCAAACATTAATTAGTAATCAGTTAGAAATGACGCTTGACGTCATTTCAATTGCAACGTAAACGATAATTAAATGAACGCTCCGGTATCTTTAGAGGTGTACGGAGATAAACTCGATCTCCGAGAGACCATTCTTTTTATTCACGAAACTCTCTGAAATATCGACGCTACACGGTCGCTTTAGTGACCGTCAGCTTGGAGAGCTTTCAAGAGTTACTCGCGCATTGAAGATGTGATTTTACGAAATAAGATCACATCGAAAAAGTATGACGGCAGTGGACTTGATGCAGAGGAAGGATCGTCACGGTCGAAGCACCAGTCACGCTCGTGTCTCGCGACGTACAATCGCGTACTATAACGTTTAAAGCCGATTCAAACAGTGAGCACAATTAATCATGCTCTCCCTTATAGCAAAAAAAGTCACAGTAATATCACAATAAAGTCTTAGTGACGAGCGAATGGCCGCTTTGTCACAGTTGTTTGTGATTCGCTACGATATCATGCAACTGTGATAAAAGTTACCTCTCACTTCTGTGACATCAAGATAATAATATGATGTCGCTGTGACCTTTTAATAATCTCACAGTAACATCATAATTTATACATGATTATTGTGAATTCATTAGGATGTGAATGTAACTTTATTTGCTGTGGAGGCTTTATTAACGAGTTTACATTCACGAGTTTACACGAACTCACATTCAGGCGTTTACACATGTATACACGTACAAACATACACGCGCATGTTTTCTCTGTGATTAGGAATCGAAACTGCGAGCAGTAATTGTTTGGCGAGTTCAATTCTCGATGCTTCGGACATGAAGAGTGCATTTTACTCGCGCGAATGATCGCGGAATATGTATTTGAAAATGATTTTCACAATCGGACAGCACCGTAATCCGAACTCACCAAAATTACTCGAGTTTCAATCCCTGTTTTGTAGTTTACCGATGCGCGAACACGTACACACGAACACGTGACATAGGAAAACGGGAGTGGGAATCTGCGTGTTAGCGATGGAACATCACCTACGCGCCGTCAAGAAAGCATGCAAGCTACGTCGCGCCACGACACGAAACGGCCATTAATTTCTGTACATATATATATACACACACATGACATGCGACACACATACTGTACAGACATATCAATCAATAACAGTTGATGTTGATTCGTTGAGTGACGGAGGGCGAAATGGATCGAACAAAGTACGGGTGTACGACATATAGACGACAAAAGTCTTCAAGTTTGGCATAAATACAGATATATAATTTATGTCATATGGGGGGGGAGAGCAATCGATATGAGTCGAGGGCAGGGGGGGGGGAGGCAAGGAGAGACAACGTTTATATGTAGCAGAGTAATAGAAATGCGCTCGGAGTGCATTTCAATGGGGGGCAGTGCAACCTGCAGCGACGGTGACGGCGATGCAGCGGCGCGTAATCGGGAGATCGAAAACGGGCTACGCGTTTCGGCACCTATCCCATCGGAGTCACGATGGATTACAGCGATCGTAAATTTCGCGAAACGCATGCGTACGTGCGAAAACGTGTATCGGGTGTCCTCGCCATTGTCGAGAATTTCAGCTCGATTGGATTGAGTGTTTAATAGCTGCATTTTAATTGATCCTCGTCCAGCCTTTAACGAGCTCTACAAATACGTTTCCGGAGTTCATTGGAAGTTTCTGAAAAATCACAGTTGCGCCATTGATGAGAGAAGTGCGGCGGTTCCTCACAACGAAAAAAAAAAAAGAAAAGAAAAAGGACCTTCGTTGCATGCAATTGAATTGTTCCGGTCGATAAAGTTCGACTTTCTCGACAAAGCCATAATTTAACGAGCGAGACTTCCGAATGTTTTTCAACATTTTGAATTCACCGAGAAGGACCGAAGTGAACTCGCACGAGAAACATGCAAACGAGCTCGGTATTGATCACCGAATCTCGGGCCGCCGATCGTTCCGCTCGTAAATACTAAATTCGCGATATATATTCCACGGGCGCGCGCATATATGCACGCGCACGTGCGTACGCAGTTTGTGCTTTCAGTTTGGGAGAGTCGTTCCTGCGTGATATTGAACAAGGTAAGGGCTAACTAACATACGGCCTATCGCATCGTTTGATTCCTCGTGTAGAGCGTGATCGATACGCGCCACTAAAATATGCAACAAAAGCCTCTTTTCTTATTTCACGCCAACATTTTAAATCCCATAAAATAGGGAGGACGAAGATGAAACGTTATTTCCCCGACATAAAATTCCTAAATCGCAATCTCTACCAATACTTTCCGCGTTATCTCGATTTTTTTTTAAGTGCGACGCAAGAGATGACATCCATGAGATATTTCGTTCGTATAAAATAGCGCGTAACGCATCATGAAGTTACAAAGGTCACGCGTGTTCATCGGTCGGTTGAACGCACGTTTTTTTTTCACGCGCGAAATCGCAAAAATCGAGTTAAAATCAAAGAAGAGGAGAGAAATGAAAAAAAAAAAGAAATTCCATCGCTGTCACCGCGTCGTATGCTGCACTGCGAAAGAAGGGCGGCGGTAATGGGCACCGCCCAACATTGCGATGTACCTTTATGGACGTGGAGGAGTTGGGGGATTTTACGATTCTTTACGATCTACAATTCTCGTCCGACACGCAAATGTGAAGAGGGAAGAAATCGCTCGCCCTCGGCGCGTGTCTTGTTGCCTTGGTTCTTTCAACGAGTCCTCGCCGATGCGCGAGGGCGCATCTTATCATCAGTCCTGTGCTCTCGCGTGGCAATCGATTTGTGGATAACGAGCGCGCGACCCTGTGATTTCGCGATTCTATGACTAATAAAAATCGATTGTCGGAACGAGACGCCGATGCCACTCGAGCCGAGACAGCACAGAGCGTGCCGTGTGCGGGCGATTTCCTCGAGAAACTGGGATGTCCAACTTCTCGTCGAGTAACACTTAAGGGCTAATATAGAGGAACGCAGCTTAACGTATTCATCGAGAGAGGTCGGTACATCTCTATTTTTTTTTCTTTTTTTTCGGCACGTGGTCTTACATGAGTGCCCCAGCTCGCACGCACCGCACGTTTTTACGTAGAGGATGTTTCATTACAGCTTGGTCTGTAATTCGTGATCGAGTGCGCCGAGGGGCACGCAAGTAAGAGCGCATCCGAACAAACGCGTTCGCTTCGCGCCTATGAGTCGCATATGATTATTCTCGTCTCGCCTTTAAATCAAGATTTGTTATCTCTTGGTGATAAGTATTGTCATTGATTTTACGAAATTTCGTCGTTATCGTTGTTTTGTTGTGTTAACTATGTATCTTTCCTTGTCACTGCAAGTGGAAATTGAGACACATAAAATGAATTCTAATTTTATCTTTTTATCTCGAGATCATCGTTATAATGATCTTATCTTCAAATCAAAATAAATTTCATTATACAGCGTATTTATGTTGTATATGCTTAATATAAATAATATTTAACATGTATTATACCTTTCACAGTAAAATATAATCTCGCATGTAAAGTAATTGTTTAACACAAATTAGAAATATAAACTATTGATTCTTGATATCATTTTCTATCGATGATAGACAAATCGAAAATGCTCGTGGTGTGGATCAATACCAGCTGCTCAAAATAAATGTCCGCAACTCGCATCCCGTTGATTTACTAACCCCGGGATTTCAATTCGAAGCGATCGAGAGAAACGTATTTCGCTGCAGTCAAATGGGCCGATTGCGATCGTCCGTCTTGTCTCGACGAGAAATAAATTCCGATAGCAGAGAATCGAAGAAGCGATGTGTCCCCAGTCGTGGGGATGGCCGAGGATGCGATGCTGACGCACTTCGTAGGGATACGCGACAGGGTGTGAAAGAGTACTCGCGGGAAACGCGAGACATTGTGCGGGGGAAGAAGGAATCGAGCAGCTGCTTCAGGGAGAAATGTCGTTGCACATCGCGGCGCGGCAGGAACATACGTGCAACAGGTGAAAGGCAGGTATCGAGTACCTCGTTTATTTCCCAACGTCTAGTCTTGTCCAGGCAGAGAAAAATTTTATTGTCGTCCTATCCCGCAAAAACTGCGCGTCGCACGTCACAAATCGATTAGAAATGTTAAAAATGATTAACCCGTCACACTAGGTGATATACGCGGAATTTTTCGACTTTATGTCCTCGTATCGCAATTTTTTGCTCTGCTTTGTCGGTCGATTACTTTTGTCAGGCATTTCTCGGCTGTTTCTCGTTCAATTATGCCTGTGCGCGAACGAGAAGATTATTATTATCATCATCACAGAAGGAGAATGCGCTGGTCATCTCCTGGCACTTTCGCGATTCCTATCGGAATATTATCCAATTAGGAATAACTTCTCTATGGTGCATATAGAGAAGATGATACTTGGAATCTCTCGCTTTAAGCGAGACTTTGCGACGATTTTCCTATACCTGCGGCGAATAACTTTGAGTGCACTTGTCTATTTGCATTCTCCCCATCTTGATCTTCGAATAGGTTCGAATGAAATTTTCTTTGCCCTTTGAATTTTCGGAATAAATGACCTGGAGGTGAATGATGACAGGCTAAATTGTCGTGAAAAGATCATTTGTTGAAGCGTATTTCACGTGGAGTGAATGTGGGTGATACGAGAGAGAGCGGCAACGAATGAAAATCTGCGAGATTGTTCGCAGTCTATCATTCGCGAATGCAAGTGGCATGAGAAATGTGCGCCTTGTGTCGCTTGACAACAAGAAACCGTCATGTGGTACAACCACCGTGCCTACGTGTAGCATAAACCGCAAGCCGCCGATCAACATATGCGCGAATATTTATTGACGTGTTATGCGCTTAGTGAAGATTAGACACGCGCGAGTTCGTAATTTGCGAGACGCGTGTAACCCCGTGTTAGCTCTAGTAATTGAATGACAGATACTGTTCTCCCTTTCTTTTCCTCGTAAAACGTAAGACTCGTTAGTGGAAATTACGGTTTTAATTTTATGATTTAATGTTGCACGCACAATCGCCTTACGGATTCAATTTATCGGTCTTCGCATAATTAATGAAGGTTCGCCAATCTGCATGTTATTTACGCGCGAGTCAAATTAATGCAGAATTATTGCGGCAACTACGACATCGCTCTTCCGATATGTACATAATGTGTACTATGAAAACGATACAGAGCTATGAATATTTGTGTATTCAGTTCAGGGCTCTTTCATGCCAGCTTATCCCGGTCGACGTAATGAACACATAATTAGCATATGTTCTGCATAATAAATGATAATAAATGATCGACAAGATTAGAGATCTTTAGGCGATTTATTTGATATTTCCACTTGCAGGACATCAAGAACGTGTTTGATAAGGGAAACGCTCATTGGAATAATTAATTTGCTGCATCGAAGAGATCGATCTTTTTGAATGATCGTCTCATAACGATAACGACAAGAATCTCTCGGTAAGATGAGGGCACGCTGATATGCGCGAAGCGAACGCGAACTTAGCCTAAGCTTTGTTCAGCGAGTACTCATCCTTTGGATTCTCCGTTATAGTTTTTTTTCTCATTACAGCAGTTAAATTTTTCCGATCAATGATCGATTCGATCCGTGTCCCTCTAAATTGTCATATTATGTAATGATAGTCTTGTTATAGTAGGTATTATGCGTATTACTTTCATGTGAAACAAAATAAAGACAGATATTTAAGTTTTTTAAAATTAAAATACTTTTCTCATGCGCGACATTTTTCTTTCAATTAAAGTCACTATTTTGATTATATGTTAATAATATAATTAATCCTTTCTCGCTAACAAGTGTCCTATAAACTAAATTCGAAGCAGACTCGTAATTTTTGTTGTTAAGATTACGATGTGAAAAGTATTACCAGCAGATTGTTATTCGTGTTGACTATCTATCGAGTGATTGAAGTTTGGCCGATTACAGGCTGATCGGATATATTATTCGCAAGTGTGAACTTGAATCCAATATTCAATTAATTCTACTGTGTTCGTCCCTTTCTCTCCGTAATTCTCTCTAGATGTACGTGTATGCGTACATCTTTAGTATATAATCGCGTGTACGCGGCATATCTTGATCCGCACATTCAGCGGTTCATTGATTTGTATTGTCCATTTGCCGTGGAACAGACTAAGGATAAACTCAGTTTACGATGACCTATAGATAATAGTTTACGATTAACGCCGATGATGGTCTAACGTTGACTCACGATCCCTATTCTATCTTCCATATCTGCCGCGGAAATTTACGACTAGCTTATCAACAATACTTTATAACGTTGTAAACTGCGAGGAAACACGGTCGTCGTAAGATAGCAGAGCTCACTCACAAGTTATATTTTTTTGCTAATAATTTCTCGGAGAAATCCGACATCAAATTGGGTATTTTAGCACAGGTGTGGGGGCATATATTTCAAATATACTTTTATTTGAAAAACAATATTCGTAAGACAATTGTATTTTAGCAGAAAACATGAAAATATTTTGTATTTTGTATTTTGCATTTTAAAGATTGATAATCAATTTTATTATTTGACTTCCAAAATACAAAAAACTTTCAATCTTTCGATTTTAAATATGAAATACGTAATACTTTCATGTGCTTCGTTGAATACAAAATACAAAATACAAAATACACTTGTATTGCAAATA
>Ga0157363_1005097_pt1 | contig 12221 bp, 3 predicted proteins | sample AttsexASBM1_FD_111477 | JGI IMG/M metagenome (GOLD analysis project Ga0157363, IMG submission 111477) | Fungus gardens microbial communities from leaf cutter ant in Ribeirão Preto, State of São Paulo, Brazil - Atta sexdens ASBM1 | ecosystem: Host-associated > Fungi > Mycelium > Unclassified ...
ACACAAATAAAAATATATATTAATTCTCCTAAATTTCTCTGATTTTTTTTTCCATTTAATTCTTATATATTTCTACTTTAAAACTTGTGCAATAAATCGTAAGGGAAAATTATTCTTATCACACACAGAACAGTTATAAAAACAAATATTAATTTTTTTACATTTACTACACTTGTCTAATTTTTTATTCTCATCTAATTCTTATATTCACTTCAAAGTTTGTACAATAAATCATAAATGAGTCTAAGTTTACTATTAGAAAAAAACTTATAGTCTGAATTTTTTAGGTGAAGCTGATTCCTGGAAAAGACAAGTTCGAAACCACGTCAAGGAATGAATCCTGGCCACAGTGGAACGAAGAATTCGTTTTTCCCTTGCGCAAAGAAACCAAGCAAAAGTTTGGCAAATCAAAAGTTGTGGAAGAGGAAATTAATGGATCTAGATTTATCGTCGCGACTCTTTACGCAATTCTTGAAGACAAACCTTTGATAGCAACTGAAAAGAAAGAGTCAGAGAAAACGTCGCCTACTAAAGAAGCACCAAAGAAAGGTGGGAAAAAGAAGGAAGGTCAAAGTACTTCTTCCGATAATCAGGAATCTACAAAAAATAAACTTCTTAGCCAGTTCTTTGGCAAAAATTCCGACAAGCTCGCAGAATCTACAGCTACAGAAAGAAGAGCCTATGACAAGAGACGAACTGTTGGCGCGACGACAATTCCACTTGATCCAAAGAACTTCGTTTGCAAACCATCAAAATCGAAACATACCACTGATGTATCTACAGGAGATCTATGGAAACCATTACGACCGATCGCCAGTGGTATCTCAGGTGCCGAGGAAAGGGTAAGTATCTACAGTTTTGCAACAAAATGTGATCGCAAAATCATAGTTATGCCATTTCCAAATGAAAACGAATCGAATACAATTGTTTGCGAGATATTCGTGTAAAGTTAACCTTTTTTTGATTAATAATCGCACATACTTGCAATTAGTGTATAACTGCGCAAATATACAAAGAGATTTTCTCAAAGATAAATCTTATTTTCCACGATCAAATCTTGATTATTAAAGTTACATCTAGTGTATTTCTTCTTCATTTTTATAATTCTTTGGAAATAGGTATCATTTTATATATATTGAAATAAATAAAATATAGAAGCGCGTTTATTTTCTAAAAATATTTTTTAGTATACCGTTATATTTTTTATTTAATATTTTACTATTTAAATATACACGATATAATAATCTCTTTCAGAAAGAAAACAAAAAAGGCCAAGTCGAATTGTCTTTATGTTTATCGAAAGGCGAGAAAGATGAAGACAGTGGCGGGCAATTGATATTGTCTCTAAACCGTCTGAGATGTTCGCTTCAGACGATGCATGAGCATGAAGGTTTAAAAGGACAAATGTATCTGAAGATATCGGTTGTCGACAGCGGTCGAATAACACACTTTTGGAAGAGTGATCGATTTACACCAACGGTGTCCATGAAATTCTCACCTGAGACGGCGAGAGTTGTCGCTGACAATCCGTACAAAGGAGCGCTTAATGACGTGAGCTTCGTTGTAAAGTTCGTCTCGAAGAATAAAATGGGTAAGCAACTAAAATTTCACCTTTATAAAATATCAATATATAATCGTACTATTCTTCTTATTATACAATTATTTAGGCAAAAAGACTCCTGTGGGTCACTTTGTGATCGGACCTGATGTTGGTGGAGCTTACGGCGAACAATGGAAGCAAGCTTTAGCGAAACCGGGGCAACAGATAACGAAGTGGCAAGCATTTGAATAAAAATAAGACACACGAGAAATTGGTAACTTATTCAACATTACGAAAACTACAGCCGTTGAACATACGACGTACTTTCCTGTTAGATATCTAGAGACAGCGAAAATGAGATCACTATTCGCGCGTACGCCATACATATTTACGACACCGATCGATAAGGCTATTCCAAAGAATATCATAGAAACATATACGAGTGCACACGTTTATGTGAATCTTTCTTACTGCATACACAGATGTCTACGATCTACTGTTGATTTTAGAAAAAAATTATGTGATTTCATAAAAGAAAATCGATTTTAAATTAATTTAGTTGTAATTTTCAACTGCATATATTCTGTATATATAAAACTTTTGCCAATATTATAAAACTTTAACCGTCCTTGATTTTACGAAGGAAAGAGCTTGATCTTTCTAATATATATATATACATAATCCGATGTAACCGTCCGTAAAGTAAGAACTAAGCATATATGTGTAGTTAAAATGGATAATTATAACAAATACATATCATATTTTATTTCATAAGCTCACGAGAATAAGCTCGCCATGTAATTTTAGTATTAAGTGATATTTTGTTTCGACACAGATAATATAATTTTTATATGAATTACAACTCATATATACATAGTCGCTTACAAAAGCGTATCGTTTATGATCTTTAATAATGATAAATTTAATTAGTTTTCTATGTACGTGTACGTTAAATGCTCATTTTTTATGACACTAGAAATGGAACAAGTGACAACTTGATATTTCGAATTAATATTAGCAAAAAACTATTTCCAATTGTGATACATCGAAATATTTTTTTCTATCAATTACATTTATACATTTATTAAAAAATATTTTATATCAATTATATATAAGATCTTACAAAAATCGCAATCGTTGTATAATTACATTATATCTTTTTGAAGACATTAAAAAAAAAAATTAATTAATTAGTATTAATATTTTCACCAGTTCAAATAAGAATGCCACAAAAAGACAGTTCAAAAAAGACAGTTCAAAAAAGTAGTTACATTGTATAATATCAATTAACATATTTTTTATAATTGTTTTAATAATGTATATTTAGACGCTATTTTAAGGAATATTTGTATGTTTGTAACTGCTGACACCAAAAAGTACACATACATTTCGTTTAAGATAATATTTTTATTTACTTCTACATTGTATGTAAAAGAAAAATTTTATTTATAAATACATCTTATGTTATTCACAATTTCGCTGTTTTTTTCTATAACGAATAAAAAATACTTTTCATATACTCTTCTCAATAACTTTTTCAAATTTTATACTTATCGAGACAATATGTAGTTTTCGATTTAGAAGTTATTTTATTTTTTGCACACTTTATGCAATTGTCTATCAATTTTATAATAACATTTGAACATAATGATATTGTGCTTTATATAAAATACATCGCTGATACAATGTTACAAATCATACCATGTTTATGTTGTATGGTAATATCAGTGTAAATATTACTAAAAAAAGTATGTACAAAAGTAATAAGGCAGTAAAATGTCGCGTTAAAACTAAATTGATCATATGATTAATCCGGACGGTTTTAGCAGTCTTATTCTTAATATCTAGAGTTATAATCAACTAATTCAATATTAGTAAGAGATTTATAATTTTGTACTATAATATTAAAATGGAAAAAATAGTACAAATATATAGTACATTCTTTTATATAGTAGTAAAAATATATTTCTATAAAATATGTAATTTATTGATAAAATTTAGCTTAAAAGCCAGGGTAAATTACTGACTTACTGGAAGTTATTCCTTTTTATAAATATTAAAAATTTCCATCAATGATATTTAAAGATAGATATAAAAAGGCACTTGAATATTATGTAAAAAATTATAAAAATTGCAAAATTACATGTGTAAAACTACGATATCTATATATATTTGATTGTTGGAGTTTGCGTCTTTCCTGACGATGTGTAAAACAAGAAGAAAATTGAGTAAGTACAAGTGAATCTTGAACTGTAAAAATAATTACTGAAATCTACACTATCCAGTGAATAGATCTGTTAAGAATCTTTGGCTAGACTTTTTCAAACGACGAATACGTATCGAACAGTTGTTATTAGGCCGATTATTAAGAGAAGCCAATTTACATATTGATAGGGTGCTGAGTTACAACCGTCTTTGCTATTGCACGTACAGTATTCCATAAATATATTGTATGTTCCAGTTCGCATTAAGCAAAATCGCTCATCGCCCGCAATCCCTGGCTCGCCCATGTAAGCACAACTACGGAAATATCTCCATTCCCCATTAACTGTAAATGATAATTTATATAAAATACAGGGTGCAACGAAATAACACCTGTATACAACAAATTTGTATTTTTATATACTAGCTATATGTATACTAGCTATATGGAACCATATAATGCTGTTATAAGTAAACAACCTTTTTGACGAATTTTACGGCACATCGTTGGTCTTACACCTGGTAAGTGCTCCAAGTCAGGTTCCTGCTTACAGTCTGTAATAGGCACTGTGGAATTATCAAATGGATCTGAGCACTTTGGATCCGAATCTGATCTGCACACCCAACATTTGATTGAAAAGCCTAAAAAAATATGACAAAATTCGAAAGTCCCAATTGCAAGTACATGCAACTCACAATATATCAAATATATTCTATTTAAATAGTAATATACTTATTCTGTGAAGTGCTTATTTTTGTAAAGTGGAGGTTAGGAATATGTTTGGAAAATAAAATTTTATAGTAATTATACACAAATCTCTGTAGGAACATCGACTGCGTTATATACATACGCGTAATATATTTGCAATCTTGATATTTAAAAGTTAATGTAAAAATATTAAATAAAACTTAAATATTTTTCTGATTTAATATACCTTCTTGGACGCAGCAAAGAAAGAGCAATGCTGTTATGAGAAAGGAAAAACGGATTCCAATGGCCATTTCGAAAAAAGCTTGAACTTTTTAACTTTTTACTTTGTGAAAACTTTTCACGACAAAAAAATATTCACTTTCAAATATTCTTTATGTATTCTATATGTCCACGCCTATAATTGACACAACTGACCGCGCGTTGCGCTGGGCCTCCGATTATACCGAGTGACTCAGAAATAAGTGAATCAGAACAAATTAAACTCGCTAAATCTTAGATAACATTTATAACGATAAATTGTATTGTTAACGATTAAATTTTATATTATCATCGTACGAGACTAAATTTATATATATATATATATATATATATATATATATATATATGATTTCTTTTGTAAGAGTTGGATCTCACAGATATTTTTAAATATTTTATTTATCAATTATGAAATATTTGATTTACATTGATATAACATAATCTATTATTAATTATTATCAAATGATGGACAATTACTGTGGAATTATCGATATAAAAAGTAATAAATACTTGGACAAAATTAAATATTTTTAATATACACAAATAAATATAGAAGTTTTCTTCTTATAATAAATAAAATTTCCAAAGAATTATTTTATACGCTCATGTTTATAATTGTTTAATTATCACAATTGCGTTGTGCATACTGACTCACCCAGTTGCTCATAAAGGGTGTCTTATTAATAAGTAAATCTAAGTTTTATATTTATTACCGATACTTCGATTATATTTCAACGAACAATTAGATATAAAAAATTAATGTTTGATATATAAAATATTAAGGAATGTATTAAAGATTTTTAAAAAATCAGAATAATATATATTGTAAACAAACATCAGAAAATTCTCTCGACATCACGTCTTTTCATATATATATATATATATATATATATATATATACGTTACTGAGAGCTTCGGATACACTCGGGTTCTTCGGGATTACGTCACGCGTACTCGAATTATAACTGCACCCGACAGATGTGATATTCTTCGTTATATAGTGTCACGGCACATAGTCGCATGCATATTCACTAGAGGAGTGAAATTACATTGTTCGATAGAAATAAAAGTGACTCTTTTTGAATCCTAACTTTTCTCATTATAAATGATAAAGTAAAACTTTTTTCATTATACACGTTCTCATTATACTTCTTCAAGTTTAAAGTTAGAATATTACCTTAACATATTAGAAATAGGAGAAATATAAAAATATACGATTATTATTTTGTGTTATGCACATAGGTGTGCACAGTATTAGAAAATAAACTGGTTGTCAATCAACTGTCTCTAATCGCCAGCAAGTTTTTATCAGGCAAGCGCGATCTCTCTCTTGAGCGTACTAGCACATGAAATATACGGTTCAATGTCCATACCCAGCCAAATTATAAAAAATTATCTCCGAGAAAAAGAACGTAACTGTTACGACAAATGTTCGCTGGGTCGTTCAAGATTCAAAACTTTTGTTCGTGAAAACATCTTTGTCTTTCTTTCCCAGCCGGCGATTGCATCCAGAGGTCTGCATCATGAAATTTCGAATCGTCTGGTCAGTCTGGTGATGCGTCGAGCGGACTGCCCAGACCTACGTCCAGCATTCTCCAGCTATCTGTATCAGTCTGAGAGAAGGGGGCGATCTTGGACCCCACGGATCTCGTAGCCCGCAGCGAGCGGGATCGGCTCGTCGCTTTCGCGGGTGGTCCGCGCCGACAACTGGCGACGTCCGCGCGCGCTCAGCCCCGTTCCGGGTAGAAACATTTGAATGCTATAAATAAATATAAATAAATTGATTTGCTGGCATTAGCATAAGTAGCGAGGGGGAGACACGAGGCGACTTCGACTTCGTCTCACCGCCCGCGTGCACCGTCTCTCTTCCTCAGTTTACTCCGTTCCGTTCTAGAGCAAGTCGTCGTGCCGGCCAGACGTTGATTTATATCGGTGTCCCTTCGGTTTCTGCGGCGTTCACCATCGACTCTTCTTCCCTTTAACTTAAAAGGGCACTGGACTATAGCGTCCGGATGCACACCACTATCCTGTCTCCTTTAGTCTCGTGGGAATTAATTTGCAAGAGTAGCTCTTTATATATAGCAATATACATATACGTATATTCGCGTCACCATCGGATTCCAAATTTGCAAACAAATTTGATACTACTTTTAAATTATTATTTTGAAAATGTAGCTTAAGAATTCTAGAAATAATCGATCTTCAATCTCTGAAAAGCAGCAAATTTCGAAACGTAATCCTTAGAAAGTACTATTTATCAATTTATTTTACATAAAATTTTAATTTTAATTTTTCATATTTTAATAAGTTTTCCTTCAATCTTCCCTTCTTTATTTTGAAAATAAAAAATTATACGAGTAGATTTCATGATATGTATTAAAAATCACAGGAGAATAATATGTTCAAACGTTTATTTTGTTTGAAATATTTTTCTTTATTTTCAAAAAAGTGACCATCCAATAATAATTAGGCAAGTAAACATATAATTTAATTATATAAAAAATTGCATGCACTTTGTAACTTTTATGTGACACTATCAACGTGGAGATCAATTTTTTATCCTCGGCATATAAAAATCAATATTTTTGTGACAAAGACTAATGATCTTTAACTATTATGTGCGACGGTTATAATGTTAGCGGAAAAAGCAATTCTCTGTAAATGTTTGAACGGAACTCATATTTCTTTCGTTAATGTATGCGTAACTCATGTCGCACGTGCAGTTGTCGATACTCAATGCCGAGTTATTTTTCGCAGTCGTTCATTTCAACTACTTCCAAAATTAACCACGGTCACTTTCTTCAGTTATCAGGGAAATAAGAATCATGTGGCAATGTTTGTTCTGGACCATTATACTTTCCTGTCTCGTCGAAAGTCAAAGTCGTCTGTCTCTATCAAATTATCAATCACGTGAAGACTATTTCGCAGATATCTTGAGCAAAGTATTGCAAACGTCACGATCTAAAGATGTTCTTCTCATGCTTCGAGATTCGCTGTTGGACGGGCAGATGAACGATATTCTCGATAAAATAGCTGCAACGATAACTCAACGTGTACCGACGCTTTATGTAAACGCGGATCGGATGGAGCCAGAGTTTCGGGTTTCTTCCTGGGCAATGTCACGCGATCTAGTCGTGTATATCTACGCCTCAGGGCGAGGACCGGATATCGTCGAGGGCGAACTCGTGGCCGAAGACACGAAACGCTTCATTCACGACCGCTCCCGGCCTAAGGTACTTGTACTGATGATACTTCGTCGACCGTGTCACGACCTCACGAAGCTGTTTCGAGCAATGTGGTCGAAAAAGATTCTCGACGCAATTGTCGTAGAATATTCCAAATTAGAGTATTCCGATAAATGGTCAACGATTATCCACCGATATAATCCGTTCAATAACAGTCATACCGAGAAACCATATTCCGCAGATGTCGTATGGTTTACAGAAGATTTTCCAAATATGCAGGGTTACCCATTTATATATGCTTTTACCCGCCGACCTCCCTATAGCGATATTGTAGCAACATCTAACAGACAGGAACTAAAAGGCGTGGACAAGATCTTCAATGAGATTCTAGCGGATAAAATGAATTTCACTGGTATACCTAAGATAATAACACAACCCATCTATTTCCAGATAATGCCTAATGGCTCTCAACATGGCATCGTAGTTGATATATCTTCTGGAAAATATGATGCTCTCTTGGTTTCGTTACCAATATGGAAAAATATTTGCAATGCACAATGCAACATACAATACAGCAATCCTCTTCACATCGAAAATTGGTGCTTTGTAGTGCCAAAGTTATTTGCAAAACAGAATTTCATATCTGGTACTGCAATTCGAGTACTTCTTATAAGTATCTTGATCGTAGGAATCTTTTGGTTGTGCTCAAGATTTATGAAGTTTAATCCGAACAGATGGCATTCTTTGAGGATTGTTGGTATGATGTTGGCCACATCATTTCCACCGACACCTACAAAGCTACACGAACGAATCATTTTTTTCAGTATTGTTGTTATCTCCATTTACTATTCTTCAATGTTTTTCGCCGAATTGACGAGCACTAGTTTCAAGAGCAATCATTATATTCAGTTTGACAATCTACAGGATCTGATGAACTCAGATTTGGCATTGATGGTGCAAGAAAATGTGCCGGATGTCATCAAGCTTAATAACGTCTTCGAATATCACATACGCAAATCAGGCAAGAAAATCTTAAAGGTTTCCACAATAGAGATCTGTCTAAAGGATCTACTAATGCATCAGAACGTCTCCTGCTTTATGAATGATAACTGGGCCGAACTAATCGCGACCAAAAATATACGGAATGGCGAGGCCGTGATAATGACGACGAAACTCTGCTATCTGTCGCCACCAGTCGGTACTGTTTTTTCGGAAGGATCGCCTTACATTAAACGTGTCAGTGACTTATTTCTTATGCTCATGTCAGGAGGCATTCGAGATAAATGGCGCCGTGAGTACCTGAGAAATGAGACGAGAAAATCTTTTCAATTGAAGCAAGATCATGCGAATTTTAACTACATTAGCGTATTTTATCTGACAATTTATGTGCTTATAACGGGATATTCTATCTCTGCTTTCACTTTCATCGGCGAACTGATTTGGAAACGTTTTTATATATATTAATTTAATAAATAAAATTATGTTTGTTTCAATAATGTATTATAAATCGATATTAAAAATGGTTTTATTGAAGTATTTAAAATTTAATTTAGATGTAAAAATAATTTTGTTAAACTATAAAAAATAATTATCTAAGACACTGAATCATAAAATGCTATTGCTATTGAGTAATACAGTAAAAAAAAAAATAAATAAATGACACGTCACGAACAGATACGATTTTAGAGGAACAACATGTATTTAACATATATATATTATAACTTTCGTATTTAATCTCAAAATTGAATCAATGTTTCTGAGTTTCATTTTTTGTTTCTCATTGTGTGTATTGATTGCTGTATTTCTACCAATCTGCAAGTAACTTGTTCTCAATGGAGGATTTTTTTTGTTACTGTATTCGCTGAGAAGAACTCCAAAGTGAACCGAAACGTTCGTTGAAATAAATGAAGATGAACATCAACACCTGAGTATTATCTGCATCTCCTAATTCTTTGCTCTTACATCAGTGTGTGACTCTCATTAACCTTATCTGAATTTTTATTTTATTATTGTTTAAGATTGAGACTCTTTCTTTATATTTATATATTTATTTAATTTGTTTAAAAAAATTAACATTATGTTAAATTATTGGCGTTCCATGCACTGCATTTTTTTTTTAGAATAATAAGGAATAAGGTTTAAAATACAAAAAGATGCGCGCGCGTACAAGTAATTAAATCACTATTAATTAATTAAGCATACATTTTTTCATACATTTCCCACTTTTAATGACAAAATATTTAGAATTTATACTTTTCTATAAACACATACATATAATCTAATTATTAATATAAAAAAAAAGAAAGAATAAACTATCTTGAAATCACACTCGAATCTTGAAATATAAGGATGCCCTTATATCATTTCAATAGAATTATATTCTTCTCATAATTTGTATTATGTTGTGTTATTATATAATTTAAATAAATTATATAATAACACAACATAACATAAAACTTAAAAATTGAAATCACTTACTAAACTCTTTGTTTTATATATATATATATATATATATATATATATATATATATATATGTGTGTGTGTGTGTGTAATCTTGACTTGATCATCAAGGGACCGATATATAATGGTCAGAATTTTTAAAAGCTTGTTTCCGCTTGTTCTAGCTTTTAGTGTACGTGCATGGCAGATTGGATCTCCTAATGACCACTAAAGGCATAACTTAGCGCTCAATGACCTCGTTTACTTGTAGAGGAGACCAAGGATAGAAGTAACACGAGAACAAACGTAATATTGCAAATATTATATCTAAAACAAATGAATTCAAACATGTTCTTACAGTTTAACTCCTTGATTCTATTTTTTCTCAAGTAACGCGAGATGTTAGGTTGAGCAGTTATTTGTACAGTGTGTTTGTGCTGAAAAATCATATCAAAAGTAATGTTTCAATCTCTATTATTTTTGTAAATATTTTTATTTATTTAATTGTTTATTATTATTGTTTGTTTATTATATATTCATATAACAATAGTTAAAAATTTATTTATATATTTAGTTTTTTATTTATTTAAAATATTTATAAATAAATCTAAAGAAATACTCGGTTCGGTAAAAATATTCGGTAAAAAATATTTTATATTTATGAATACTTGAAAACATCCACTTAAGTCCTTGATAAATTTTGTTCTAAAATTTTAATATATTTAAGTATTAATTTAACATAATGTGATTACGGTATTTAAATCTTTTGTATTAAATTTATTTAATATTTCTTAATAAAAGTAACATAATTTATGTTCAACAAAATTGTTTTTAGATTTGTACCTAGCTAAATTTTTTAATCCTTCAGCAAAACTATTCTTTCCTGTACGTAATTTGAAAATTGGTTCCCTCGAGGCGACATTATCGAATAGACAGACGAATCTGATGATCGCTGCGATACCAGTGGCGATAATGAGACGCGTACTTTAATCGCGTTTCGCTCACTATGAAATACAGTTAATCTTCGTTATTGCAAGTACATCGTGACGTCGACGCGTAATCATTATATACGGCGTGAGATGGACGCGAGCAATTTTGATCAATGTAACAGTTTCCTCAAACGAGCGGAACGCCTCCGACCTGCTCTTGCGAACGCGAGCGTATCGTTTACGTGAGTCAGTCTCGCTTAGGTCGAAAAGCGGTCCTCGTTTCGGGAACAAAATCACCGGCCTGAAGAGCGGGCATGCTTCTTGCTTATTTTTTCCCTAAAAACAGCCAATTTCGTGTAATCTTCTTGCGAGAGCGGGGCGTGGCCCAGACCACAGGGATACTTGGTAGGCAACTGCGACGTGTGTCATTAACCAAATCCTTCAACTGACCGTGGTCAGTCTCTGCTTCTCCTTTTCGAAATTGAATGAATAAGTTTAGAATTACGAAGATGCGGTCCTCCCGGATTGATCCAAATTAATGATTGCATAGCAATAATTTCTAATACGTTATATCTTTTAAAAAATTTTGAGGAATATCGCTAAGTCGATTTGATTGACATGACGATTAATATTAGACACTATAGGATCATCGAATCATTCAAGTTTTAATGTCGCGACAATTCTTCGAGATTTCTCACATCTTTTATTGTCATCTCGTGCGGGATATATGTCCGAGTGTGACCTAGATGTTCAGTTGTACTAAAGTCTCGATTGAAGTACTGAAGATCATGTTTCATAAAAGCATAAACATTTAAGACTTAGTACAAACGATGATTTTCCAGTTCTTTACTAGATACGATGGATCGTATCTTGTTAATTTTTATCACTTTTATAAGTATAAAAAGATTATAAAATAAACCAAATAAGTAAGGAAAGAAGTAATACAATCGAGACTAGA
>Ga0157363_1005099_pt1 | contig 12218 bp, 5 predicted proteins | sample AttsexASBM1_FD_111477 | JGI IMG/M metagenome (GOLD analysis project Ga0157363, IMG submission 111477) | Fungus gardens microbial communities from leaf cutter ant in Ribeirão Preto, State of São Paulo, Brazil - Atta sexdens ASBM1 | ecosystem: Host-associated > Fungi > Mycelium > Unclassified ...
AAATAAATTTATTATATATATAAATATTTATATATATATATTTATAATATATATATATATATATATATATATATATATATATATATAAATATATATATATATATATATATATATATTAGGTGTAGGAAAAAGTTTGTGGCGTTTTTTTCGTTAGATGGCATTAAAAAAATGCCACGAACTTTTTCCTACACCTAATATATACATACAAATTTTTACTTTTCACATTTCCATTCAAGAGAAAAAGTTACATGATCGATATCCTATTTAATTTCTGCAATCTGTTGATATAAAATGTTCAACAGATATTGACGATAGAATAGGAGCAAAATGCGACAGTTGACGTTAATCTACTAACGTCTAATAAAATTTGCTACCAATCTGTTGACGTTCTGCTATCTGAATTAGCTACTCATATTTTTCTATTGTAGGTACTATTATATAATCATTATATGACTAATCGATCAACTCATTCTTATTCTATTCTGTTCTAGTATGAAGGATACAATATCAACACAACAGTTGTATGTCCTTATTTTATCCGTAGTACTGGCATGTTCGATGATGTTCAATCAAGGTAGATAAGATTTTGATATTTATGATAATACAATGAATATACGAAATTACTCAATGTTTTAGAAATCCTCGAAAATTTTTTAGAAGCTATTATTTTTAGAAATAAATTAGAAATAAATTATTATTTATATTTTTTCTAATAATATAAATGTAAATAAATTAGCTTATTACATGTATGAAAGTATATACAATATTCAAACTTTAGATACATCCCGACTCTAAGTCCAAATGCTGTAGCCGATAGAATAATAATGGCGATGAGGTGTAACGAAAAGTATACCATCATTCCAGGTTACTTACAAATTTTGCTTACTTTAAAGTGGTAAGTAAATTTGTTATTTCGTTATTTTATCATTCATGAAAAAAATTGCATAATCATTGAAACACAGGATATTTCCATGGCCATGTGTCGCGATGTTTCTTCGTGGATTAGTAAGAGACGTTTCGCCAAGCCATGAAAATAATAAATCATGTGTAATTGCGACTACAACTATCGCGGAAAAGGAATGTATCGTACCATCATCAAAGGATCAAAATGTTGCTGCCATCCATCAACAATTAGCTAGACGTATCTCTAGCCCCGAAAGAAAACCTTGAACTTTTCTTACTCCGTCTCGGTTTTAATATCTAGAATCTTAAAATTTTGTTAAAAGGTTAGAGTTTTCTCTCTTCCTATTGTGTCTTTACCTTGCAGCTCTTTAGATATGTTTCAATCTTTTACATTATTTTAATGAAATAAATCGCTTAATATGTTTGTACAGTGTTGAATAAAAATACTATCCATTTTGACGAGTAGAATTGCGCAGAGCTTCTCTTTTTTCAAATTTCTTATAGCTGCACCTTCAGTAATCGATCATTCACAAAAAGAAAAGGAAATGTGAAGAAAGTGCATCTCACTCTATTAAAAAATTGGATAACATCTTTGTTTTCGATGTATGACCTAGCACAATGCAAGGAGCTTCCATATAGAGGAGAGTTACTGAATACGTACTACTTCTGAGGAAAAAACATTAGATCTGCCGAGATATAATTATATCTAGGTTCAACAGATCTGGCCAGATATGATTCCGATAAAAAATTTTGTCATATACAGGACGTTTTATACCTGCTGGATCATCTCTCGTGAAGAAATAGAGTGGACTAGACTGAGTAAAAAATTGTCATTTTTACAATTTTCATAATAGCTAACGAAATATTAATTTCTAAAAATCGTAAAAAAATACGTATTCACTTAATGCAAGCGCGCAACATGATACATACAACTGCCTAGCGCGGGGAGATGTTTTCTTTCGCTGTTTGTGCGTTGCCAAGGCCGCTTTTAGTAAACAATTTCTCACATGCCTAGTAACTTATGGTGAGCCGTCCTAGTAGAATTTTTAAATTTGGCCCCCTGGGGCGATAAGAGCGAAATGCCAAAATTATAGAGTACCTTCTCTACAGCATGAGTCTACCAACCACAGAGAAAAGTGGAGGAATTGTGCGCATCCTAGTTTGATACTTTTCCAATAGGTGAAGATATCCGTGAAATTTTTACGCAGAAAGTCATCCTCTTAAAATATAACTACAAAAGATACGACGTAAATACATTGCTAGCCATAGAAATACAAAAAAGTGAAATCTTTTCTTATTATTTTAGCTTTCAGAAAATAAGATGATAAATCCATATTCAGTTTATTTTTAATTTGTTTGTTTAAAGTTGCATACATTATTAAAATACGTTATTATGTGCTTTTGAACTGTTTTTTTATTAAGCTTAGTTATAGGAATGTTGAAGTAATCGTATTTCATACCAAGTTAGGTCGCGGCGGACAACTATGCGCAAGTATTTCGAAATGCGCACAATTACTCATCTTCCATATCCTGTATGATTAGCACTAATTTTTTTTGTTTCTTCTTGGCATTATTATTTTATTTTACCATTTCATTTTGTCAAGGTCTATGTGCATTATTATTATATTAGTTTTGTATTTTTTCTTAATATATACAATATATATTAAAAATATATTTAATATATATTTATATTGCAATATAATGAATATATTTTCTGATTTTTTTATCAACATTCCACAATTCATTCATTTCTTACAACTTTTGTGCACAATTATTCAACACATGTGCACAATTACCCGACAGAAATTTTTTCGTTTTTCCTTTTTACTTTTTACTTAATTTATTTTTACTTAACTTAACTTTATTTTTTCTTTTTACTTAAATACAATTTTATTGAATGAAAATCTGTTCGATATAAGGATGTAATGGTAGAAGAATATTTATAGTTTCTATTTCCATACTTATATCGCTTTAAACTTGGAATTCCAAGAAATAAATTTCCCTTAGGTGCGCACAGTTCCTCCACTTTCCCTTACTTGCGCGAACACAGTTGCGCACACTATCTGTAAAGTGTCTATAGTGTAGTACAAAACTTTAGCAAAACAAGTCATGTGTATCACATATTATGTATTACAAAAGAATACCTTACACAAATAGTTATACATAACCTATGGAATATACTGTGAGAATCCAGTATAATTAGCATGCAACACATATTCAGCCTATCATAACATGAAAGAGGCACGACATTAGTGTTTGTAAAATTAATATGTATAAGGAATGCAAAAATTACAGAAGTCAAATTTAGAGAGACTCTGTACTACGTCGCGCTTGTATTGGCGATAGCCAGTGTTATTTACCGACTTTTAGATATTAATATCTCATTAACTATTGCGAAAATTGTAAAACAAAATTTTTTTATTTACAAGGGAATTAGTTATCTAAATGTCCATTTTGAAAAAGCGAGCTAGTTATAATAGAGCTAATAAAGCTAGTTATAAAAAACGGCTAGTTATAGTATTCTATACTCTCCTTTTATTTCTAATTAAAATGTGTGCCATTCGCTCGGAAAATTTGATATTTGTTAAAAAAATAGATTTAAAATCCCCACGGCTTCAAAAATGAGTTTAAATGACATTTTTTAATAACTTGTTTTACTTTTAGGTTTTTCTATATTATACATGTGAGTAATATACGTAAGTGGAATTGAAAAGAAAATTTAGGTCTTGATTGCAATGGTGGATGTTGAACATTTTTTTATCTATTCTTCTCGAAATTTGAATTGCATTTGGATATGCTACACTTGTGTAGCATTGTATATATACTCGTATATGAATGTATGTAAATATAAAAGTACATATATTTTCTTACTTATTATACATTTTCATTATATTCCTGTTATCTTAATTCGTAACATATTGTAATTGTTTGATTTATATAATGTAATTATAAAATTTTATTCTTTAATTGTGTGCGTGCGTGTATGTATATGTGAGTGTATGTATATTATAGATGGTAATATATAATAAGAAAATATATATATTTTATGTATAATACATTTATACAACGTATGCTGTACTTTATATATATAATTAATAAATCTATAGTAATAATACTTATTTTATTGCTAAAATAAGTATTATTATTTATTAGCACCATAATTCAGAATTTACAAGAGAATTAAAATTGAAAAACGTTTCCTCCTGAAATGGGGAAATGATGTTTCTAAGCGATCATTCATCATAAGCTATACCATCTAGCGCTGCTTTACCTCTCCCTGCTCAAGAAAATTAATAGAATCTGATAAGAAAACTTTTTATCAAATTGAATATTGGTTTCAATTTTTTGTATTCATCGTGAAATCCAGATACAGAATGTAATGACTTCATCGCAGTATGTAATAAAAGAGGTATTCATGGTTAATGAAAATAGATCCTAAATTTTAGTTATACATTTCGTATCAGGTTGAATCACATTGTTTAAATATTAATATATATTCCAATGCACGAGATTCGTTTTAAAACCGCCTGTTTTAATACAATATTTATTTACTCCTTCCCAACTAGATGTATTTATATTAATAAAAAGTTATTTATTTATATCAGTATTTATCATATTATAATAAATAAGGGATTTGGTTCAAATTTTTCATATCTGTGATTGTACAAATCAGATATATAGAATCTTTTATCTGACTACTCCTATCTTGACTACTACATGTTGAATAAGGAAATCCTAATTCATTTTGTAAATATCCTATAGTGTTTTAACTCATTTTTTCAACAATATAATACTGTATCTTGATTGAATATTGATTGTCCAATGACTGTTATCATGTTATTTCAGAAAATCTAGATTCGTGCAAATATTGTAAGAAATAAGCGATGAGAAAAATATCAGGGTGTTCCAGGATTCGAACTGAGGCTTTCTTCCATAATACTAGACTTCCATCAAGTCTCCAAGTCAGTGATAGCTTCTCAGTTGTGCCTATTTTCTCTAAATTTCTTACAGTAATTCTTATAAATTTCCTATCGTGTCTTAAATCATTTTTTCGAGAAACTATCACTGCATCTCATTGAATATTGACTGTCTGATGACTTCATATTGAATCTGAAAATCTTGTATGCTTGACAGTTGTGGTTTTTATACATAGATTTATTCTATTCTTGTTGTTTGCCAGTAACGACAAATTGTCTTTGTAGGATTACTTTCAGTTAATCTTCTATATACGAGCTCTAATGCTCGTCAAACATTAATCTAATTTATATTAAATAATAATTTATAGGAATTGATCAATTAATGTTTGATAAATGCAAATACAAATATTATACATTTTGACATAAGTACGTTAGGAAATTTTACGCCTAAAACGACATACAATATGAATTGTTTAGGATAATTCCAACAAATACGCCGCGCTGGGATTATTTACGCCGCAGAAGTTAGAATAAATAGAAGAACTGGGCATAATTTTTTCCCTCTACTATTCTCTCTTATATTACATGTCTTATTATATTAGTATTGTATTATGATTTCAGTTCTTACTGTCAATATTAATGAAATTATTGTGAGTCGATTTGTCACTGTAATAAATATAATCATTATAAATCATCATAAATTATAATTTACGTAAAATGATTACTATAGGACACGTAAAAGATTTAGAGTCGATTGTTCCATCTTTAGATAAACTATGCGGTAATTTACTTATTAGATAAACAAAAGAATAAAAAAGTAAGAACGTAATTCATAAGAGAGTAAGAGAGTAAGACAATGAACTAAAGTTTACCGAAAGGTGGAATAACTCAGCATTAGTGATTATTTCTAAGTGTAGAGGAATAGTAAAGCATGTTGTATAGCGAAATACAAGTGCTTTGCTCTTGTATTCTTTGTTTAGTTTGTTGTCTTGTATATCCCATCTGTTTGGGATATATGCATTTTTAGCGAACGGGATTTATGTCCAAAGCATATAAAGTGCTCAGATTGGATTCAGTGCACTAAATGTAATAAACACATCATGAAATATGTACTTCATACAATAATACTTGTAATATATGTAGAAAGATTGTAATTATCATCTTATCACTGCGTGTACATATTTATCATTCCTTGATAAAACTTTGTAAACATATTTTATACGTTATTGTGCCATTTTATATCTTATAAGCATTATTTGTTTTACGAGCCATAACACCCTCTCTCCCTAAAATAAATAGCCATATATCCCATCCCTATAGGATATATGGCAAAAATGCAAGGATTTCAAAAAGTTCTTTTTTTTAATACGAAAATAAATATTTTGGATTTCTAATATTTTTTTCATAATAGTAGATATTACAAAATTTTTGCTAATATAGTTTGTTTATTTTAAAAATAGTAAATAATATTTAATAAATTTAGTTTTTATTAGGTGTGTCCAGAGTTATCCTATACCAAAGTTATTCTAATTGTAAAAAGAAAAAAAAATTGAATATCGTTTCAAATCTTTAATATATTAACAATTTGACTGGTAAACGCGAAACGGCCGTTTAAGTCATCGTGCAACGATTCTCTTGACATTTGCGGGTGTATGAACTTGAATCAGATGTGTGTGTATGTAATGCGTTTTTCTCATGTATAAAACTTATCTTGCGAAAAGCTCCGCAATACGTGGAATCATAATAATTCTCCAATTCTATTGGATTGTCAGCAAGTGGAAGGTGAGTATTTATACCTTTTTATTATTGAGTGAAATCCTTTGGCAATAACGCAAATGCACATTATATTTCAAGTCTCGTTCTCGATGATTGACTATGTAATACCATCTTCTCTCCCTACAAGCTTCAGAATAATTATTTTTCTTTTTTTTCCTTCTCCAGCATGCCCCATGTTTTCATGTTTCATAACGTTTTCTGTACTCGAAGGAGTCACAATTCAGAGATAACTATGGTTAGAGAAAAATATTTTTTTCACAGCTATAATGTCAAAAAAAATGCGAAAGACGTGGAATTAAAGGCATTGAACGAACAGATAAAATGCGGAAAAAACTGAGAAAATTAAAGAGAATAGCGGCCGAGGAAGCGGTAAAGCTTTCTGCCGTCATAGAAATTCAGACACAGAATGAGGAAAAAGAAAATGATGTGTAAGATATAGATATTCGCAAGCAAAATGGCGATGAGGCTTTACTAGAGGAAGGACAAATCGCACAAAAATATCACAGCATGAGTCTTCATTAGAAGGAGGACGTGCTATGAATCTCCATTCGAGGGAAGGCAAAAAATTGCTCTCGATGAGTCAAAATATTCATTCGTCGTTATAGATGCCGCGATCAGAGAAGATATGGATGACCTGACCGCGAGAGAATTGGAAGACGAATCTAAGAAGAGATCAGACATTTCTTCATCAGACGATATCGAATACTGACAAGGAAGTGAGAAGGAATGAGAAAGCAGAGGAGGTTATGGAATCGAGAAAGATGAAGACGCGAAGAGCGCGTCGAATCTCAGCAAGGAGGCTCGAGAAAGTCTCTGTCTGAGAGCAGAGTCGGAAGATTCGGCTGATGTCGCCCTGCATCCAATATTAATCAAGGAATGGGCAAACTCGATGCATAAGGGCCTCTATGAGGTAGAAGAAGAGAATGAAAAGAAGCAGGAAGAAGAAGAAAATAAACAGTACGAGGTGATTATGAATAAATTCCTTAAGAAGGAAGCTCTGGGTATCGATTATGTAAAGTTTCCCCTAGGAATGAATACACAAAAAGTGTATTCATGTGAATGTAATGAATAAGCGATTAAGTAATTTGGTTGTTATAAAATGTGAAATAGTTCACGGGAAATTTTTCGGCAAGTAACGAAATGCCTAAAATGTGAAATGTGTGTTCTAGTTATTTTTTTATAAATTGATATAAACTAGTTTGTTTTTCGACTTTTTGGTCTATTTTCTGTTCCTGCATTAGACTACACTAGAACTCTCTCGCTTTCGACAAATATATTTGAATATCTATTTGAAATATATATTTGAAATAGATATTGCGTAGTTTCTTGTCATAAATGGTGCGAACGAAGAGGAAGAGCATGCAGTTGACTTTGCATATTAAGAAAACGCTTGCGTGATGTTAAATTAAATATATGAGTAAAAGATAAAAATATAAAGTGCATAAAAATGAACATGAAAATTAAAAAATGAGAATTATAATAAAAAATAAAGATTTAAGAAACAGGTTAAAAAAAATCTTTTTCCATTCAGATGAAGATTTCTCCAACCCCAATCCAGAACAATTTAGAGTTTGTATTATGTTCTCCCATACATACATTTTTCTACAAGTTTTAAATACATATTGTTTTTTTATTACATATAATCAAGAACAAGAGTAACATGTTTTTACCAATTCATATGGCTCTCAATTTCGCGACACTCTTCCCCGCACAATATCCAAATTTTTTAACATTATGTTTAACAGCATTGTGTTTTTAAGTTACATTCATTATTATTCTCGATTATATGTATAAGGAAACAACAAATAATGAACACAATGTGATTTCCTATCAAAATATGTATGTGCATACATATTTGTACACCCGTGAACATTTGTTAAATTTTCTTGTAAATTTAAAAGGAACGATATAAATTCGATCTCGCTTTCTCGTAACTTCCTTACATCTGATTTCACTTTCTCGTAATTTTCTTACATAATCACTAAGTCTGATATCGTTTGAAAGTGAAACTTCACATGAAATTGATACGTATGAAAAATGAAAAAATGAAAGTTTTGTGAAAATTTACATAATCGATACCCTGTTTGTCGAGGCACCAAAACTTAATCTTGAAATTTTGGCTTATATGTCGGGAATGGCAAAAAACAAAGATAAACATTTTGTCGCAGCACAAAATGCATTAGGTTCAGCGATGGTAACGGTGGTCAAGAGCATTTTCCTAATCCTAGAACTAGAAGAAGGTGAAATTTCTAGTAAATTACAGAATTTTGGAAATGCTGGAAAGTTAATGGCAGGATTACATTATCAAAATTTAGTAATGAGAAGAACCTTTATTATTCCTGGTATTGATAAGAAATAGAGATTTATTTAAAAAATCGGACATAACGTCTGATCTTTTTGGCAGACTTATTTAAATGCCTGAAACATACAAAGTCTCTGAGTAAAGTGGTGGAAGAACTTACTCTACATCAACAAACTAAAAAACCGTTAAAGATGCAAAATCAGGGAAAAAACCTACCAAGGAAATCCAGGGGCTATCCGCAGCAGGCTCAAAAATCAAGGAGGCCCCAAAAGTCTCTTCAGAACAAGGATCACTAGAAGAACTTCTCTTAGAACAACAAAAAATCAATGAAATTGAGCTACTACAGATGAGCAACGTAGCTGGATAACTAAGATTTTTTTTCAAGAGAAATAGAGGTTAATTACTAAGGACAAATTTGTTCAAAATTGTATTAAAGGTTATTCAATTCGTTTCGAATTGCAGCTCAATCAAACCTCTGTACTAGAGACACCATTATTGCAAGGTTCTCAGACTCTGGAAGATGTCAAAAAAGCGATTGATAATCTTTTATTGTTAGGGGCGATTAGGCCTTGTACTTTAGAAAGTTCATATCGTCATATTTCCTAGTCCCAAAATCTGATGAAACTTTTAGATTTATTTTAAATTTAAAAAAGTTAAATATATATAAGTTTATTATAATAAAACATTTTAAATTACAAGACTATCACTACTGTGGCGAAGTTAATCTTCGGAGGAGACTTTTTGGCAAAGTTAGACTTAAAAAATGCCTATTTTCTTATACCGATAGACAAAATCTTTTCAAAATACTTAAAATTTATTTTTCAAGGTCAGTATTTCGAATTTACTAATGTATTTCGAATTTAATAATGTTTATTTTTTGGACTAAATGTAGCCCTTCATATCTTCACAAAGACCATTCCATGAGACCATCACATGAGACCAGTAATGAGTTATTTGCATGATAAAAGTTTCACTTCTGTAATTTTTCTGGATGATGTACTTATCATTGGACCATCGTGACAGGCATGTGTAAAAAACATAGAAGTTTCTATTAATCTTCTAGAATCTTTAGGATTCATTATAAATTATAATAAGAATATCTTAAAGTCTATTCAACGAGTTTTTAGGAATCATGTACGATTCCAAAAAAATGATGCTAAAATTAACAAAGAATAAGAAGCAAAAAATGATATGACCTTCTAGAACAATGTAAACCGGAGAGAGTTTACTCTCTTAGACAAGTTTAATGATCTACTTTAATGATCTAGTTGGATCAATCAACGCTTGTTGTCAAGCATTAAAATAAGGACGTTTATATACTAAAGAATTTGAATGTGTCAGGTATTTAGGGTTGAAAACAATAACGACTTTCATACAAAAATTCGTCTCCAAGAAAGTCTCATACCAGACATGAATTAATGGAAACTAAATATTCCTACATCTTCGAATCCTATTAGACATGAAAATGTGAAATTTTCTCAGATGTGTTCACCACGGAGAGTTTTCTGAAGAAAAAAGATATATTGGCGTATTAACCGTTTGTGCTCTTTTTGAACTTTGGAGGAAAAAAATGGCATATTAACCGTTTGCAACTAAAAGCAACTCTTTGCATTAAAAAGTTTTGCTAAAGATTTCAGAGATTGCGAGATTCTTGTACGTATTGATAACACTATAGGTAGTATACATAAATAGAATAGGAGGCGTGCGGCACCCAAACTTGCATAAGATTACAAAGAAATTTGACAGTGGTGTGAAGTGAGGAACATCTGATTGACGGCCTCATATAAAATCGAAGGATGTTGAGGCAGACCGTAGAATCTCGAATAAGAAATATTGACACAGAATGGGAGCTGGCCGATTACGCTTTTCGTAAAGTCGTGGAAATATTCGGACATTCGGAAAATGGTCTTTTCGCTATTAGATGTAACTCAAAATGCGGAAAGTTCTTTCTTGGGAAAGGGACTCAGAAACGTTCGCAGTCGATGCTTTCATCATGAATTGGCAATCATTCAATTTATTCTAGACTTTTTCCTTTTGCTCTTATTTTAAAGGTCTTAAAAAAGATAATTTTAAAGGTCTTAAAAAAGACAGATCGAGCTACGAGTATCGTGATAGTCCTCATTGGACTAGCCAGCCATGGTTTCCTTTGTTCTCAAAGTTATTAATACAGAAACCTTTGTTGTTTAAACCTTCTCTTACCTTAGTTCTATCTCCTTGCAGATCTATACAGCATCCGTTAGCAAAAAAATTATCCCTAATGGTAGGAAAATTATCAGGGAATCTTTCAAAAAGAGAGGTTTGCCCAACTCTTTAAATATATTTGAAACCTCTTTAACGGAATCAACTCACAAACAATATGCAAGTCCTTTAAAACAATGGTGGTCGTTTTGCTAGGATCAGAGACTAAACTCTTATCAACCCAAAGAAGTTGACGTTATAAAATTTCTAACAAAAGAACAAAGAAATTTGAAGAAGGACTGACATACGGGTCACTTAATTCAATTAGATCAGTGATTTCTTTAATTAGTGGGAATAATTTAGATAAAAACAAGAACATATCCAGGTTTTTTAAAAAGGTTTTCATGCTCAGACCTATAAAACTCAAGTACAACAGAGTCTGGAACGTCGATATAGTGCTTCGCGAAATCGAAAAATGGTTTCCGATAGACGAATTGCCTTTGACGGAGCGTCTGGTATTACTGTTGACGTTAGGTACTGCGCACAAAACGTAAATGTTAGCGGCGATTAAATTATCTAACGTTAAGCGTAATTTGGAGGGATACAAAATAGAGATACTAGAACGTGTAAAAACTTCTCGATCAGGAGCTTATCAATCATTATTGGCGTTATCAGAATTTCCAGAGAATCAAAAACTGTCATCGTGACAACATGATACATATATAAAAGTGACATCCAAGAAGAGAGGAAAGATTGATAATCTTTTCCTGACTATCAAAAAGTCTTTCAAAGCAGCAATTCCTGTAACATAAATAAATAGATAGGTTAGGATCGCTATGTTTCGCTGTGACATAAGCGAAAAATTTACTGCTCATTCTACAAGATATTCTACGGTAACATCGACAGCACTGAAAAAAGGTATTAACCTGAAAGTTATTAAGAGAACAGCTAATTGGTCAGAAAGCTCATTAGTGCTCTTCGCAAAGCATTACAATAAAACTATTGTTCAAATCAAAGATTCTTTTGTAAAAACATCCATATATAATCTGGCATAAAATTGAGTTTGTTTTAATTTTTTTTCTTCGCTTGGCTAATAGAATATGACAACCGATAGAGTACAATGCATATTATATTTATAAAAA
>Ga0157363_1005100_pt1 | contig 12218 bp, 6 predicted proteins | sample AttsexASBM1_FD_111477 | JGI IMG/M metagenome (GOLD analysis project Ga0157363, IMG submission 111477) | Fungus gardens microbial communities from leaf cutter ant in Ribeirão Preto, State of São Paulo, Brazil - Atta sexdens ASBM1 | ecosystem: Host-associated > Fungi > Mycelium > Unclassified ...
CAGATTTAGATTCAGCGCATAAAATTACATAGGAAACCTCCTTGTATTCAATCATCTTTGAATACTCTCGATTTTGCAGGTCTGTGTTATACTTCAATAATTATTTAAGCAACAATCTGAATAAAAATCTCACGTTCGGATATAGATATTCACGTTTGTAACAAAATAGTTTGATATTATAGAATTAACTGTATTAGATTACAATTTTTTTTCTACACAGTATGCTTGATGCGATGCATAAATAAAATGAAAAATATCTTCCTGTGAGATGAAAGTCAACCTTTCTTTTTCTAGCAAAAATTGGAAGATTACGGAGCTTTCGCAAAAAAAAAAAACGTGATGCGTCTTATATACGCCAATGCACGGTTGCAAATTCTAGGTTGAGCTGCGAGATTCCTCGCCAGAGAACGGTAATCCGTAGACGTAGCTCCGGATAGTCCCGCGAGCGACTGCGTCGATACGTCGCGCGGTAACGATTTCTATTACAAAACGGATTTCTCATGCATCACCGTGTCACATTGGTCTCCCGCCGGGCGTGCCGTAAGCTCCTTTCCACGCATGGTCTTCCGAGACTCTCGATCTCGTCTAGTGGTAGATAGACGCTGGCGACGCAACGTGTCTCCGTAGTGTATCGGTTGCACTCGAGGCGCGACGAAAAATCGACATGCGGCAGCGTGTGATCTCGAGAATAGAGAGAAAAAGAGAAAGAGAAAGAGAAGAGAAGGGAGGAAGAAAAGAAAGAGAGAGGAGAGACGGTCAGATCGAAATGCGAAACGGTTAAAGTGATTGCGCATCAACTACCTTTCTCTGTCTTCTCGTTCCTTCCTCTCTCTCTTTCTCTTTCTACATCCGTTCTGCCCTTCGTTCTCCGACGATGTGCGCGTCGTCGTGTCTCCGATATCGTACCACAGTTCGATCGTAAATCAAAACGCGGCCCTGCCAGGAACGAAGGTACCAAACAAAATCCATAAATTTCCGCTCTACTGCGTCCGTGGTGGTTTCCGTCAGAAGTTCTCCAAGTTCCGAAAGTAGTATTTCTGGTACCCGTGTTGCTCCCCGACCTCCGAGAACAGAGGTTTGCGCGTAAATAATCTAGAGATGAGAGGTTAAGGGTATATCAAAGGTAGAGATTTGAGGAGACAGACCTGAACTTGCTATGTCTTATATATACATATAGGAATCAGTGACAGACAAGCAAAAATGACATTTACTAAACATTTCAGCAAAGGATTTGAAAATAAAGAATCAAGCTATGACAATGATGAAATGTTTTAGTTCTTTTGTTGTGATCGTTGCGTTCATTACGATAATTGTTGCTAGTTAATAACAATATTTTTAATTATTAGTAAAAATTTACTTATTATCTCAAGATGCAAGCGTGATTTATCTCAGAATAAGATATCATATTCGGAAAGTATCGTAAAGAATTTACAGCTGTATAAAATTATCAGGTTTGTGCGTGTTACCTCAAAAAAATAACGAGTTATGGTTAATTGAAAAATAACGATTTGTTACTTTTTCATTATTTTTTTTTATAATGCTAAAGTAAGTTATTAGATTTTAAAATTACATTAGCTGATAATTAATTTAAAATTAATTGTGAAATCAATAATTCAAACTTGAAATTCTTTATTAACTAGTTTGTATATAGAGCAAGTTTTTCTTTATATTAAACTTATAGTTTTACTAATTCTTTATTTTCTTAATATTTTTCGTAATTTTAATGTACTTATTTTTGTAAGAATTTAGATTAAACAAATAATAATATATAGATTAAATATTATTTTTAAATGTTAATATTCCCTGATGGAAATAAATCGTTGAAATCTTTATCAATAGACCTAATTCATAATGAAATGAATCAATTGATAGAAATTATAATGACTTTCAGCGATTTTAGCGATTTATTTCCACCACGGTTACTATTGTGTATTTCAATATTTATTGCCCGTACAAAAATTTATAATATAGATGTATAGTGAATACAAAAAGTATTCGTATATAGATAATATTTTTTAATAAAACTTTATTTTTAAAAAGCAAATATTATCCAGCGAGAAATGAGTCGTCGAATCGATATAAATACGATGATTCAACATCAATTTAATATCGATTCGACGATTTGTTTAATTGACGATCATTTCTTGTTGAATAATTAACAATTTATTCATAAAGAATAAAATGGACTGTATGTTTCTTAAAATTATATATATCAAAAAGATGTGTATATTAATTATATAAAATATATCATCTGAAAAGTAAGCGAAAATTAAAAATTATATTGTTTGAATGTTTAAAAAGTATTCATACAGATGAGAAATTTAACTTCTAAAATCAAGAATACATGCGACTCTCGTTTGTTAGAACAGAATGTATTCATTGTATAAAATTATTAATGATGTGATTAATGTGTTTATTTTCTGTAAATAAGACTTTTTATAACAAATTTCCTTGTACGAATACTTTTTGCTCTCACTGTATATGTAATGTGAATTATATATTTTCGACATTGGCACTATTGGAACAGTACAGTATAAGATATTAAGTACAAAATATTTTTTAAGAAATTAAAAATAAATTATTATATAAAATAAGAAAATAATAGGATACTAAAGTAACAGTAAAAATAACAGCTAAATTTATTACCGTTATTGTAAAAATATAACGACGTTACCGTCACAGACAGAAAAAAGTAACGATCGTTACTGAAAAAAATAACAAAAACAATACAAGTAATACGTTATATATACTTCCCAACCTTGAAAATTATTATTTCAACATCTAACTTTAACCGTTTTTTTCTTATTTACAATTAAAAAGATAAAAAAATTTTTACAGAAGAAAGATCTTACATTAATAGCAAAGTCATTAAATATAAGAGAAAAAAGTTTTTAAATAATATGTTAATAAGAAAATAAATTTTGACTCAAACAGAATAAATCAAACGAATAGATTAACAGAGACCAAGGATTAAAAATACAATCAGAAGACGCGATAGTGTCAAGTGCTTGATTTTTATATACATATGTATATGCATATAACATATCATGACTCTTATTGAGACCGATGTTCCTTTGCACGAGCGATCAAGTTGCGAGCATCTGAGATTATCGGATCTCAAATGAACCGATCAAATTTTGAGCAGGCTCAATCGATAGTTTTGATTCGAATTGTGTAATAAAAGTGTTTTTATATGTATATACGTGTGAAGTTTACTAGGATGAATGTATCTCATTTCTTGCATTTTGCAATTGCAGCAGCTTAAGTTCTTTTTATTGTTCTTCGTAATTTGAAAATAATTAATATTTTGTCTCTCTTACAAACAATAATATTCTGTATTGCGTAAAGTCGTGGAACATATAAATAAGAAACATATGACAAAGAACACTGCCATTTATTTATTTATCGCGACGACTTGTAGAGAGCCGACGAAAAGGATACAGCAACTCGGATTCAGTGCGAGTAAACATTTAACGGAAGTTGTGAATCAGATTCGCGAGTAGCTTCTGTTCCCTCGCCGCAGACTGTAAGCTCGTCCGTTTTCGTAAAAAAGCATCGAGGCATGATGCACTATACTTTCTTCCTCGTGCGATGCTCAGGACGGAGATTCGGATAAGAAATCGGGCTAATAGGGTATCAGTGGGTGCTTCTTCGACGGCATTAAGGCGATCCCCAGCTCTGAAACTTGAATGCTGTTCACACGAGTCCGCCACACGTACGACTATTTCCGCCTCACACCATCCAACAGAGGATTTGTACCACATCGTTCCTCGTCGAAGACGAGGATAATCGAACGGCGTTTCCACCATTGAAAACGATATTACCAGTAGTCTGTGATGCAGTGCTGGTCGTTCGAGGAATTGGCCACGAACGGTCGTTTTCCCGGAGCGTGCGAAATTAGGTCGATCTACGCGCGTACGTACGAAGTCACGATGATCTGGGGCGGAATGGAATTGGCCGCGTGATGACCGCGGTGCTCTTTCTCTTTCTCTTTCTCTTTCCTTTCTTCTTCGTCGGTATACCACGAGTATCCGATTTCTCTAGAATCAAGTGTGGAGAACTTCATAGGAATAGAATATATAGCTCCTTCCCCCCAAAACTCTCGCCAGCAAAATGTAGATGGGAACGCACTGGATTTCCAAATGTATCGAATAGCTGATTTCTGCTTACGTACCGGATTTCTTATATTACATTATTATTGCTACAAACCAGACTTTTTATCGATGAAGAAATATCTAAAGCTATATGTATATAGAAATACACACATTGGACGCAGGTCTGACATTACGGAAATTAATGATTCAAGTTAGATACAATATTCTAGTCTGCGCACATATTATCTTAATTTGAAAAGTTTTTCAACGATTGCCCTATTCATCGTTTATGGATCTTCCAACTTACAAATCCAATTCCAAATCTGATTTACTTCGTTTTCTTTTGATGTCTTTCATTATTGAAATTGTAATAATCGTATATATTTTTATGTTTCGCAAAAATCATAGATCTTTATTTTAATATAATATGCGACATGATATTTTAATGAAGAAGAAGTAGATAACTGTATTCAGTAGACAACTCTATAAGTCCTCGTACAAACTTTATTCAGAGCAAGTCGTACAAAGTGAAGGTGTGTTTGCTACAACATACAACTCTGAGAATTAATTATTGCAGATCGAGAGAACTTCACTCAAATGAAAGAGACTACAATTTTAGTTAGAAACAGTGACTAACAGTGACCGCTTTTAATATCGAAAATATTAATCGGTGAAGATTTTTAAAAAGAAGGGAAAAACGTGATAAGATCGATATAAAGATATAAAGATCTGAGATTTTTGAAGAGTAGGATTATAATACTTTAATTGTGGATTGAAAATTTGAAAGTGTCTTAAATTTCAAGTAAATGAGTTATAAAATAAGAATCTAAGCAAAGATAGCAGAATCAAGGTTTATTAAGATATTTTATTAGATAAACATCGTTTATCGAGAAAACTGTTTGTAAAAGATTTACGAATATAAATGTGTTGCGGCATGCAAGCAGATAGATAGCGGCATAGAGCGCTTTGTCTATTGTCGCATTATTATCCTATCGAGAGACTATCGTGCGATAAAGTACTGTGAGAAAACAATCATTTTTTACAGACATAATTTTCTAGCAATTCTCGACACGTGTTTAATTCTCACGATTCGTAGGCGCATAGCAACAACGGCTACTTGTCGCAAGAGATATATCATGGGATTTATTTATTTAAAAGACTCGAAGTCAAAATTGAAATGATAAAGAATTACAGGCTGTCTGATAAAATTGTTGGAATTAATTAGCTGTCATTTTTAAATGTATTTAGGAAAAATAAAATATCTTTTAATAAAAGATATTTGATAGTTTTATTTGCCTATAAAGAAGAGAGATCGGAAATATTTTTATCATTTAATTAATGTTTATAAAATTTATAAATATTGCTAATTTTGATAATATTATTATTCGAAAATTAAAAAAGTTTGATTTAACATTTCTTTTATTGTGAAAAGCATTTAATGTTTATTAAATAATAAAAATATTTTCAATTATTTTAATTTCAAATGTAAATAAAACTGTCAAATGTTAAAAGATATCTTATTTTTCCTATGCGCGTTTAAAAATAACAGAAGATTAGTTTCGGTGACTTCCCATTGGACATCCTATATGTGATGTTTACGAATAACAGTTTATTTTCTCAGCAATATTCGAATATACAGTGAATACAACAAAGATTTTTATTAAAAAAGTTTTATTTGTATCATAAATATTCACTAACAATGAGTATATTTTGTCTTAACTCAAAACAAAACTTCGCGAAAATAACCATAATCTTAGAAGCTAAATTTCTCGACTGTTCAAATATTTTTTGTATGTCTAATACAATTTTTGATTATTATTAAGATAATATGTTTTAATTATACATATTTTTAGGTAAAATAATTTTGAGAAGTATACAATCTATTTTCTTTTTTGTTAGTAAATTGTTAATTAATGTCTATTTTAATAACAAATAAGATTTTAAAATATTTCCCTTGTATGTTTGCACTCTATATATATATTTCGCGTTCGAATCTATATCTCGCATCGTATTTTTAATCTATCGTATTAAAATTTATTCATCTTTAGTTTCAGAACGAAATAAAATTCGAATTACCAAATCAAAAGATTTAAATAATAGAAAACTGTAATGTATCGTTCGTTTATCAATAATTAACTAGAAATGCAAAAAATATATTCGGTAGACGTTATTTTAGCGCGTTAAATATTGCTTTGTTGACATTCTGCATTCGGCGTTTGTATTTTTGCAGCGTACAGTGTGGCGTACTTTGTAAACATAGTCGCTTTTGTTATCATTCGCACGGTGAAACTAGTCAAATTCAGCATCAGCGGTGATTTGTTCAGCGGTGGTTTTTTTACGAAGTATCGCGCATATTGAAAGATCACAACTTAATGCATATTTTATACAAGTGTTGTTTTTTCTTCGAGATGCAATTAGACACGTATCGTATACGATTAAAAGTGCCGCGCAAAATATTACGCGATCACTGTGTTTTTTTTATTACAAATATATGTGATTGAATTAATCATGTTTTTATCAAATTTTTTATATTGTACGAATTCAAAAAAGATTTCAAGAACAAAAAAAGAAGGTTTAGAAAGCATCTGATGATAACGGAATAATTAGTGAGTGTTATCGACATTTTTTAATTATTTGATCATTAACGAAGCATTATTTTTATGAAACGGACTTTGAATCGAGTGCCGCAACGCTTTTAATTAGTAAATATCTAGCATAATTGACTTTGTATTTTAATATTTATTCACCACGTCACGTAAATTCATCGTTTATACATCAGTAATTTAAATCCTTCATCGTTTAGCGTTTATTACACTAATTATAGTACATCGTTCATTTCGAGCAGAATTTTCGACACTTTAATCATTTCTGAAATATATTATTAAAATATTACATGATGGTGAAATGCCTTATATAATTTAATTAGTAATACGATTAGACTGCATTATATTTACGTGAAAGAGTTGTGCTAAAAATACGAGGAACATCAGTTAACTGAGTTATTATTTAATTGACTTATCAAAACCATCGTTTTCATAATATATTTTTATACATTGTTTTTATGAACTGTATAATACATATATCACTCATTAATTTATAACTGAAAAACTGAGTTGCTGGTAAAAGAAAACAATTGTATACGTAAAAAAATTTTTTCATTTAAAGAAACTTAAAAGTAAAAAATTATTTCATGAAAAATATTCTTTTTTGTTCTTTTCCTATTAATGTATATTCTCTACTAGTATATATTATATTTTAATAATTAAATATTCTATATAGTATACTCTTAACATTAATTATATCGATTTCGATTAATTATAAATCGATTTCGCGTTTCGTTAGAAATTTTATTCCAATCTCTAAAACAGAAAGTATCGGGAAGTTTGAGCATTTGTTCTGTACATTCTGTCGGTAGCATATATTTCAGATTTTTGATTTTATTTACTTAAAAACATGATGATGTCGTTTTCATTTTTGTAGACAACGTTTTGTAATTGTGAAGTTATTTTATCGCGAAATGTAACTGGTTGGTAATGTAGCATAAACTTTCAGAAAGTTTATGTCATAATTTAATGACAGTGTATTTCTAAGTATCAGCTTACTTTTCTTCGCACAGTTAACGTAGAGTATATTTGTCGCGGACACATGCGGTAATTTCTAAACAAGTTCTTAATATGTTTCTATTTTCCTCTGGGAAAAAAAGTGGAATAGAAAAAGGAGAGAAAGGGGCAAACGCGACATGCCGAGTTCGTGCACTTTGGCTCCTCGACAGTATGAAAATTTTCGTTTTAGTCATAATGCAAAGTTGGACACACCTGGCTTTTTATGGCAAGAGCAGCGGCGGCGTTGAAATTTTCACGCGGTGTATTATGAAATTCCATGGAGTTTCCTCCGGTTGCAAAAATCGATGCATCTCACGACAACGATGCGGGACACGATCATCGTGGCACCCTAGCGTCAAAGCGGATATTGGGTATTGCCAGCAGCGATGCTAAAACTCTTTTTCGTATATTTCTTCGTGCGCTCACGCGTCATTTTTATTTAGCACAATTTTCCTGAAGCTGGCGACTCTTCCACAGTAAAGTCGATTTCTATTCCGGAATTTCTCATCAGGCTTTTTACCGTTGTTCTACCATGAATTCTGTGGCTCGCAACTTTGGCACTGGTGCTCTTTGTTTCGCCTAATAAAAGACTCAGATCGTCAGCTTCAATTAGGACCGATGAAAGTCGACGTAAAAAAATATCGAGAAATTGGCGAAAATATATTCTACCGTTACGGGTTTGTTTTTAAATTATTCAGAGCAATGCACGATCAATATGGAAAAGTGGCGCGAAAAGTTTACGTCACGAACGAAATACAAAGCTTCCGTCTTATTCGCAAAATTGTTAAAAGCATCAGAAACGCATATAATTAAAATCGTAAAAATGTGAAAAGGTTTGCATTGCAAGTAAGGATAATTCGGTTTTTGTAATTAGTTTATTACTTTGATGAGACATTGTAAGATCGCTAAAAGATGATTCCGCGTTTTCAGAATATAATTGAGATGCACAACACGTGTACAATGCCCGCCTGTTTTATTGAGCGCAGAAATTTTCGAGCTGCGTTACCTAGCAAAATGCCACTTTATCCAGCAGATACGTATGCCAACGAGTATGACGAAGATGAATTCGTTCTCGAGTGCGCACGGGAGGATGGGTATGCGTAATTCATCAGCGTAATTGAGCTCGTGCAGACCAAGTTTGTAACGCTTCACGAGTCTCATGAGCCGAGTACCATTTCGTAATAGCACGTTAATTTTAGTATGCAATTTTCAAGCTTCATCATAAACCAGAACGTACTACATTTCTTCTAATTTGCAAAATTGATTTCATATCGGTCGAAAGCTGATCAAAAGCCTCGTTGAAAGAACAAGTGTCTTTTATAGATTTACCATAATTTCTTAACACGATAAAAGTAAATTCGAGCATGGATAATTAGTGTATGACAATAATGCATAGACGTAGCTTTGGTGTGCCAGACATATCGTTCTACGAAACAAGGCAGCTTCATAACGTAATGGAGTTTTCTTGTCTCCGTTACTGTTTTTCTTTCCTTAGCCTGTTTCTTCGTTTCCGGAGTAACTTTGTTGTTCCTAGCAAGGACAATACTCTTCTTTTCCCGTGAGCCGCAGACGTTGCGACGTAATACTTAAATTAATCTAGTAAATTTCCACGAAATCTCGTGACTTGCGAAATTAGCTTACGAAGGTTGCTCTGGCGAAACGTTTTCAGCACGAAAATATTTACATCGTTACAACTGCAATATGTCCAAGAAAATGAAAATACAACACGTGTCAGGTGTACCTTACGAAAAAAGAGGAGTTTAGGAGAAAAATTTTTAAGAACATGAACAAATATATACGTACATTTTAAATCAATTAAAGTATAACGCTTGCAACTATGCAATATAATAAAAAAGAGAGAACTGGCCAATAAACGTGAAAATAATAGATACAAAACATTTAATAATTTTTAATTTATGACTCAACATTTTCAACAATGCATCCTTTGAACTTCTTCAATTTCGGACATAATTAAATTCTCGCTTCGGATCGATGAATTTGTTTAAATAATTAGATTTTACAACAATGATCACGAAGAAAATTGGAAAAGCTCGCGAAGATGAGATGAAAATTGTCATATCTCTAATTATTGTGAATTGGTGTCTAACAATTTGACTTCTCAACAATTTTACTTCTCAATAATTCTCCTTAATTTATTCACTGTTCTTTGTTTAGTATGAAATGCTGTCAATTAATTTTTAGATAACATTTTTTTCCAATTAGGTTGTGAAAGTTCACATTATTATACTGAAATAGTGTAATTAAAATATTTTTTTTTTAACTGATGAAGACTAAATAAAGTTAAAACGTTTTTGCAGTACAGAGAAAATATGTTTTAAAAAAGTAAACGTTATCCATAGCGAGAAATGACTCATCAAGTTCACGTCGATATTGACACCAATTCAACATCGATTCAACTAATTGACGGTTATTTTTTGCTGAGTAATTAGCAATTTATTCATAAATAATAAAATAAACTATATATTTCTCAAAATTATATATATCAAAAAGATGTGTAGTAATTAAATAAATTATATTACCTCAAAAGTAATTAAAAATTAAAACTGGTATTATTTGGATAAAAAATATTCGTACATTTGAGAAATTTAACTTTTAAATAAAATCACAACACACGCAAAGCTCATTTGTTTATATTAAAAAAGAACATATTTATTGTATAAAATTGCTAATTAATAGTTATTTTCTATAAGACTTTTTTAATAAAAATTTGCCTTGTACGAATCTTACTTTTTTGCACTCTCTATATTTTATGGTTTGAATAAATTACATTAATACTTTTTAATAAAACATCCATTATTTGCTCGTTTATTCGTCATTACCCTCTTTTGTATAACGTGCGTTTTAATTTAGAAATCGAATGAATGAAATTTGCATTCTGTTTTCATCTTATTCCGCACATTTCTCTCTTTCGCATTCAAGAATCTTAATCGCATTAACGAACAAGAATGGTAATAACAAGACTAATAGTATTTACGATCGACATAGTTCTCGGCTGGGAAATGTGCGTCACATTGTGGAGGATCCTCGCTTCACGGCTTTGTAATCTAACTTGAAATTAACGCAGCCTAATTTTCGTCCAATTCTCAGTCTTGCATGCGAGTCTGGTGGTATGGCGCACCGCGTTCCAGTTTGTTAAAACGAATTCCGATAAAGTTGACGCCTGGTTCTAGCCAACGATGCTACATTTAGATGCATTTAGATAAGTTAATAGGTAATTGGACTCATGCATATGAACATACTTTTGCTCGTTCTTGTCCTCTTTTTCTTCCCTTATTCTAATTTTCCTCTTCTACGTTCGTTTTCCACTCCATTCTCGTTGCTTCTCTATATCTATATGCTTGTTTATTCCGTTGAATGGTTGACTCAGACTGTGATATCCGCCGTCTCTACGAAAAGCAAATTCATCGTTGCTGTTCGTCGCATGCAATCTCCCGGAAAACAAGCCTTCCGGCGACTCGCAGGATTGATTGTAAGAGGCAAATTGCGTTTGCTCATAAGAAGGTCCTGTCTTTTCTTTTTTCGTTTCTGGAAATAGTAGTCACGTAAAGGAATAACCGACAATCTTGCGGAAATAATGAGAAAATGTTCACGACCTGCGCACAATCTGTGCTGCACTTCGCTCAATATTGACATTCGCGTAGAAATATTGCATTCGGGAGATTCATCGATACGTTCATCGAATTGTTCGTTATTTAGTCAATGATATTTCGCTTTTAAAAGCATGCATAATGAGAAATGAATTTGGAACTGAATAAAGTCTTGGATATGCTATTTACGGTCTATTACTTAGGCAGATAAGCGCTTCAATCTACGAACAATTTAACGAAATGATTAATTCAATCAGCATACGTGCGTTCGTGTTCGCTGAGAGAGGATGGATATTTATATTTTATAAATCCGTGGGCGCGCACGACTCGATATCGGCAAATATTTCATTTTGCCGCCACCGCGTTTCGTGCTGCTATACGTCTAAATACCCTTTCCCCGCACGATGTGACGTTACTCGCCCGAACGATTCCGCCCGCGAGCAAACTATAAATCTGATAATCACCACACGACAGTGCCGTGAGCGTGTGCTAGAATGCGCGCGCGTGTTTGTGTCTCATGTGTGCACGCGTATATTTATGCACGCATGCGTATACCGCGACGAAACCGTCCGTTGCCATGATTTTTTTTATTTCTGTCTCTTTTTAGCTATCGGAATCGGCATTAAATGCACGTAGGCATGCATGCAAACATCGCGGTTCATTAAATTAATCCGGACACGGACCGACGTATAAATGTTGGACGTGCGAGTTCGTCGCGACGTGCTCCGTCGTCGTAATTTCTCTCGGATGCTCCGTCGATTTTAAATCGAGTAGAATACTCGACTGATTCCAAAGAAATTAAACTGATAAATAGGCACTGCAGTGAAATACGCGTTTCATCATCTGCTGTGTAAAGCTAACTTTATGAATAATCATGATATGTAAGTTTCGGAGTAACACAATGACACGATTTA
>Ga0157363_1005101_pt1 | contig 12217 bp, 10 predicted proteins | sample AttsexASBM1_FD_111477 | JGI IMG/M metagenome (GOLD analysis project Ga0157363, IMG submission 111477) | Fungus gardens microbial communities from leaf cutter ant in Ribeirão Preto, State of São Paulo, Brazil - Atta sexdens ASBM1 | ecosystem: Host-associated > Fungi > Mycelium > Unclassified ...
ATGGCAGCAGTTCGCTGAGACCCACAACAAAGGCGATCGCGTTGAAGGTAAAATCAAGTCAATCACTGACTTCGGTATCTTCATCGGCCTGGACGGTGGCATCGACGGTCTGGTTCACCTGTCAGACATCTCCTGGAACGCGACTGGCGAAGAAGCCGTTCGTGAGTACAAAAAAGGCGACGAAATCGCTGCTGTTGTACTGCAGGTTGATGCAGAGCGCGAGCGCATCTCTCTGGGCGTGAAGCAGTTGGCTGAAGATCCATTCAACAACTACATCACCCTGAACAAGAAAGGCGCTATCGTTAACGGTAAAGTAACTGCAGTAGACGCTAAAGGTGCTACAGTAGAATTGGCTGATGGCGTTGAAGGTTACCTGCGCGCTTCAGAAGCTTCACTGGACCGTATCGAAGATGCAACTCTGGTTCTGAGTGTTGGTGACGACGTTGAAGCTAAATTCACCGGCGTTGACCGTAAGAACCGCGTTGTAAGCCTGTCTGTTCGTGCTAAAGACCAGGCTGATGAGAAAGAAGCTATCAACACTGTTAACACCAAACAGGAAGAAAGCAACTTCTCTAGCGCTATGGCTGAAGCGTTCAAAGCGGCTAAAGGCGAGTAATCGACCCGAGGCACCGGACGATGTAAGTCGTCCGGTTTCGGTAAAAGCTGTCATACCTTTCCCATTAAGGATTAACCGGAGGTTACATGACCAAGTCAGAACTTATTGAAAGACTTGCTGGACAGCATACTCATATTCCGGCGAAAGTCGTTGAGGATGCAGTTAAAGAGATGCTTGAGCACATGGCCACCACGTTGGCACAGGGCGAGCGCATTGAAATCCGGGGATTCGGCAGCTTTTCTTTGCACTACCGCGCACCGCGCACTGGTCGTAACCCGAAAACGGGTGACAAAGTGGATCTGGAAGGTAAATACGTTCCCCACTTTAAGCCGGGCAAAGAATTGCGTGACCGTGCAAATATCTACGGCTAAGCCGTTACCGAACGACAAAGCGACACCTCCGGGTGTCGTTTTTTTTTGCTCTAAATTCGTTGTTGTGAATCTGATTCCTAAACCCACATCAACAATGAAAGCCACTTCGATTTTTTGGCATCCGCAATCCAGCTCTCCCCATTCCTGAAAGCTATTCCTGCCAATTGCACGCAAACTGGTGCCCATTGCGGGAGAAAAGTGATGCGTATAACAGGGATTGCAGTAGCCAGAATCATGATCCTGGCGGCGCTACCATTGGGTTTGTTACCTCAAATACCGACCATGGAAATGATCGCTGTGATGGTGCTACCAGCACTTATTGTGGCATCCCTGCCTTGGGCTGTGCTGCGTCTTATTGGCATGGGTATCCTGCTTCTGGCGTGGGCGCTATTGGAAGCGAGACAGATGCTGAATGTGATTGACCAGCTTTCAATGGCGCCAGCCGAAGTGACGCTGCGTATTGTTGATGTGAAGGAAAATCAACAGCAATTTAAAGCCCAGATTATCCGTGTGGGTGAGCGATATCAGTTCCCGCCGTTGTTTGTCAGTATCAATGCGGAGCCAGGTAAATCGGGGTATTGTGCAGGGCAACGCTGGAAAATGACCTTACGCTTGCGTGCAGTGCATGGTCGCTTGAATGAAGGCGGGTTTGATGCCCAACGTTTTGCGCTGGCAAACCATACACCTTTGCAGGGGAGAATCATTAACCAGCTGGCGGAATCGGTAGATTGTAATTTGCGAACGCAGGTTATGCGCCATCATCAACCTCTTTTTGAACACCTGCAACAACCTGCCATTTTGCAGGCGCTGGCTTTTGGTGAACGTGAGAACATGACCAAAACTCAGCGACAATTATTACGTGAGACCGGAACCGCACACTTAATGGCGATTTCCGGTATGCATATTGCGCTAGCGGCCAGCGTTGGCTGGATGATAGTACGTGGCTTGCAGCTGCTGCAGCCTGCGCACACCATCGGTTATCTGCTGCCACTGATGGGGAGCATCATTACCGCGACAATCTACTGCTGGCTGTCGGGCAGCCATGCACCAGCACAGCGCGCGCTGGTCGCGCTACTACTGTGGACGACGATAAGAATGGCTGGCTGGCAGTTAACAGGCTGGCAGATTTGGACACTGTGCATGGGTGTACTGCTTTGGCTTGATCCCCTCTCCGTCTTATCTGAAAGCTTTTGGCTCTCTGCTCTTGCCGTCGCCATGTTAATCATCTGGTTCCAGTGGTTTGCCTTGCCGGATCGATACCGTCAGGCCAGGCGCTGGCTGCCGCTGAGATTGCTGCACTTACAACTCGGCATGATGATACTGATGGCTCCTCTGCAGATTTTTTTATTTCAGGGAATCAGCCTCAGTGCACTGGTCGCTAACCTCATCGCGGTGCCGGTGGTATCGCTTTTCACCGTGCCATTGATACTGCTGGCGCTTTTGCTGCCCATACAACCCATCGCTTCGGTCCTGTGGCGGTTGGCGGATTTTTCTATCAATCAGGTGATGCAGGGCCTGGCATACTTGCCAGCAGGATGGTGGCCGTTAAATGATGCCTTGCCGGCAGTGGCCCTGCTATGGGGCGGTTTATTTATGTGGCGCAGTGGTTTGCTGAATAACACGCTGATGCTTTGCTGCGGCTGCGCATTGGCATTTCTGTTATGGCGTCATCAGTCTGAACAAGATGACTGGCAGATTGACGTGCTGGATGTGGGCCATGGTCTGGCGATCGCGATTACACAGGGTAATGAAGTGGTGTTGTACGATGCGGGTCCACGCTGGAATGAAGATGATGCGGGCGCGCGCGTGATACTGCCATGGTTACTGTATAAGGGACGACAGTTAAACACGGTGGTGGTAAGTCATAAGCATCTGGATCATCGGGGTGGGCTGAATTCACTGCATCAGGCCAATCCCAATATGATGATCCGCAGTGCATTGGGTGAAGCGGGGCATTTACCTTGTCAGCGAGGAGAGCAGTGGCAATGGGGCAAACTGACCTTTACGGCACTCTGGCCGCCTGCAGGGAATACGCAAGGGCAAAATAATGACTCTTGTGTCGTACGCGTAGACGATGGAGCTGTCAGCCTGCTGCTCACCGGGGATATTGAGTTAGAAGCAGAAAGAAAATTGGTGGCATTAGAGAAAACCCAGCTCACCAGCACGTTAATGCAGGTCCCTCATCATGGTAGCCGAACCTCTTCGGGGCCTTTACTGTTACGTAGTGTTGCAGGAAAGGGCGCGGTGGCATCGGTAGCGCGCTATAACGCCTGGCGCATGCCAGCCGCCGCCGTGGTGGAACGCTATCGCCAACAGGGTTATATCTGGTATGACACGGCACAATCCGGGCAGGTCCACATTGGTATTCGGCAGGGTGAATGGCAGATTAAGGGATTGAGGGAGCAAATAAAACCTCGCTGGTATCATCAGTGGTTTGGCGTCAAACGTGAATCCAGGTAGAATGAGCGGCTATTTCAAACAGCGTGAATAAATAATGCATCAAGACAAAGATCTCTCAACGTGGCAAACGTTCCGCCGACTCTGGCCGATGATTGCGCCGCACAAAGCAGGACTGTTTGTGTCTGCGGTGGCGCTGATTCTCAATGCGGCCGGCGATACCTTAATGTTGTCGCTGTTGAAACCTTTACTGGATGATGGCTTCGGTAAGGCCGATCGTTCCGTCATGCTTTGGATGCCTCTGGTGGTGATTGGCCTGATGCTGGTGCGTGGCGTGACCAGCTACATCTCCAGTTATTGCATCTCTTGGGTATCGGGCAACGTGGTCATGAATATGCGCCGCCGCTTGTTTGGTCACATGATGGGCATGCCCGTGGCGTTCTTTGACCAGCAATCAACCGGCACATTGCTGTCACGCATCACTTATGATTCCGAGCAGGTTGCTTCGTCCTCTTCCAGTGCACTGGTGACGGTCGTACGTGAAGGCGCCTCGATCATCGGCCTGTTTATCATGATGTTCTACTACAGTTGGCAGCTGTCATTAATTTTGATTGTCCTTGCGCCAATTGTTTCCTTTGCGATTCGCACAGTGTCCAAACGCTTCCGCAGCATCAGTAAAAACATGCAGAACACCATGGGACAAGTCACCACCAGTGCTGAACAGATGCTGAAAGGGCACAAAGAGGTGCTGATCTTTGGTGGTCAGGATGTTGAAGCACAGCGTTTCTCCCTGGTGAGCAACAAAATGCGCCAGCAGGGCATGAAACTGGTTTCGGCATCTTCCATTTCCGATCCGGTCATTCAGCTGATTGCTTCTCTGGCACTAGCATTTGTGCTCTATGCCGCCAGTTTCCCCAGCGTGATGGAAACTCTCACCGCCGGTACCATCACTGTGGTGTTCTCATCGATGATTGCCTTGATGCGTCCACTGAAGTCGCTGACTAACGTCAATGCCCAGTTCCAGCGCGGTATGGCTGCTTGTCAGACCTTGTTCTCAATTCTGGATAGCGAACAGGAAATCGATAATGGCAAGCGTGAAATCACGCGTGCCAAAGGCGATGTTGAATTCCGCAATGTGACCTTTACCTATCCTGGCCGTGAAGTCCCGGCGCTGCGTGATATCAATCTGTCACTGCCCGAGGGCAAAACCGTGGCATTGGTAGGACGCTCAGGATCGGGTAAATCGACCATGGCGAGCCTGTTGACCCGTTTCTACGATATCGACTCCGGTGAAATTCTGCTGGATGGCCACGATCTGCGTGAATACACCCTGCGTTCGCTGCGTAATCAGGTGGCGCTGGTATCTCAGAATGTTCATCTGTTCAACGACACCATTGCCAATAACATTGCTTATGCACGCAATGGAGAATACACCCGCGAGCAGATTGAACAGGCAGCGACTATGGCGCACGCCATGGACTTTATTAAGAAGATGGATAACGGTCTGGATACCGTGATTGGTGAGAACGGCGTGTTGCTGTCAGGTGGCCAGCGTCAACGTATCGCCATCGCGCGCGCATTGCTGCGTGATTGCCCGATTCTGATCCTTGATGAAGCGACCTCAGCGCTGGATACCGAATCCGAGCGCGCGATTCAGGCCGCACTGGATGAGCTGCAGAAAAACCGCACTTCGCTGGTTATTGCGCACCGCCTGTCGACCATCGAAAAAGCCGATGAAATCGTGGTCGTTGAGGATGGTCGTATCGTTGAACGCGGTACGCACAGCGTGTTGCTGGCCGAAAAGGGTGCCTATGCACAGCTTCACAAACTGCAGTTTGGTCAATGATTGAACGCATCTGGAGCGGGCGCTCGCCACTGTGGCTGCTATTGTGGCCACTGAGTTTGCTGTATGGGGCAATCAGCAGTTTGATTCGCCTCAGCTATCAGCGTGGCTGGCGTAAAAGCTGGCGTGCGCCCTGTCCGGTGATTGTGGTAGGTAATCTGACGGCTGGCGGCAATGGTAAAACGCCGGTGGTGATTTGGCTGGTTCAGGCGCTGCAACAGCGTGGCCTGCGCGTTGGCGTTGTCTCACGAGGCTATGGTGGAAAGGCTGAGCGTTATCCACTGCTGGTGACGGCCGAAACCCCGACTTCACAAGCCGGCGACGAGCCGGTATTAATCGCGCAGCGTACTCAGGCGCCGGTAGCCGTCGCGCCTCAACGCCGTATGGCGGTAGAAGGACTGCTGGCCGCACAGGAACTGGATGTGATTATTACCGACGACGGGCTGCAACACTATGCGTTGCAGCGCGATCGTGAAATTGTGGTAGTGGATGGTGTCCGTCGCTTCGGTAATGGCTGGTGGCTGCCCGCAGGTCCGATGCGTGAGCGCGCATCCCGGCTGCAAAGCGTCAATGCTATCATCGTCAATGGTGGAGAGGCGCAAGCTGGTGAGATCGCAATGACGTTGCGTCCCGGTAAGGCGATCAATCTGGTGAACGGTGAGACAGCCAACCTCGATCAATTGCCAGAAACGGTGGCGATGGCCGGTATTGGGCATCCGCCGCGGTTCTTCAAAACGTTGCAACAGCACGGCATCCAGCCGGTGGCAGAAATCGCGTTTGCCGATCACCATGCTTATAGCGAAGAAGAGTTACAGCGTTTGACGCAGACTCATCAATGCCTGCTGATGACCGAAAAAGACGCAGTGAAATGCCGTAGTTTTGCACGTGACAACTGGTGGTATCTACCGGTTGATGCCGATCTGTCGGGGGCGTCCCTGGATGCTTTACTCGCCGATGTGACCCAACTCTGCACCACTGCGCGCGACGCCCGTTCGCGCTAAACCTGCTCAAAGGGAAGCGAGTCATGACCAAAACATCGTCCCTTTCGCTACAAACCGCTCGTCACTTACATCTGGCTGCTCAGGGGCTGTTACGCCCACCGAGCCGCCGGGCACGCTTTGCCGATATCCATGCCTGCGTGCGCCAGATGTCATTACTGCAAATCGACACCATCAATGTCGTCGCCCGTAGCCCTTATCTGGTGCTGTTCAGCCGCCTTGGCGCTTATCCCACACAGTGGCTGGAAGAAACATTGGCCTCCGGTGCGCTTTTTGAGTATTGGGCGCACGAAGCCTGTTTCATCCCCTTCGAAGATTACCCGTTGCTACGCCATCGCATGCTGGAGCCGCAGCGGCTGGGGTGGAAATACAACGAGCAGTGGGTTGAAGAACATCAGCAGGAAATCGCCGCCTTGCTGAATCATATCGCTGAAAATGGCCCGGTACGAGCGGCCGATTTTGCCAGTGATAAGCACACCAAACCCGGTTGGTGGGCCTGGAAACCCCACAAGCGGCATCTGGAAAACCTGTTCAGCGCGGGTGAGTTGATGGTGGTCGAACGCCGTAACTTCCAGCGGGTGTACGATCTGCGCACCCGCGTGATGCCTGATTGGGATGACGAACAGCATGCAGTGAGTGAATCTGATGCGGTACTGTCGATGCTACGACACAGTGCCCGCAGTCTCGGTATTTTTCGTGCCAGTTGGTTGGCCGATTACTATCGGCTGAAGCGTGCACCCCTGCAATCCTGGATTAAGGATGCCGAAGCACAAGGCGAAATCGTGTACGTTGAGGTGGAACAGCTCGGTGAGATGTGGCTGCATAAGAGCTTGTTACCTCTGCTGGATAAAATACCCAGCGCCACCCACACGGCCTTGTTGTCACCGTTCGATCCGGTGGTATGGGATCGCCGGCGCGCTCTGGAGTTGTTTAATTTCGATTACCGCATTGAGTGCTATACCCCTGCTGAGAAGCGCGTCTATGGTTACTTTGTTCTGCCGGTGTTACACCGAGGTGCACTCAAAGCGCGTATTGATGCAAAGATGGACCGCCAGGCACAGCAGCTGATTATTCGTGCATTTTGGCTTGAGCCCGGCGTGCGTGTTACCCAGGCCTTTCTGAATGATGTGCAAAAAGCCATCAGTCGCTTTGCACAGTGGCAAGGTGCCGATGAGGTCATCGTTGAAAATGTCCCTGCCGAACTGCTTGCTGCCTGGACGCATCGTTGGGTTATCAGCGATTGAGTTCATCGTAATAATGCCGCGCCCGGCGCACTGTGCTTCGGGTGCGCTATGGTATGCTAGGCGCCTGACAAATCGGTGCTGAAAGGAGAAAATTATGGATCACCGTTTACTTGAGATTGTTGCCTGTCCGGTTTGCAACGGAAAACTGTATTTCAACAAAGAGCAGCAGGAGCTGATTTGTAAACCAGACGGCCTGGCTTACCCGGTGCGCGATGGCATTCCGGTATTGCTCGAAGTGGAAGCGCGTACGCTGTCTGTTGAAGAGATCCAACCATGAGTTTCGTCGCTATCATTCCGGCGCGTTATGCATCAACGCGCCTGCCCGGCAAACCGCTGGTGGATATTCACGGTAAACCGATGGTGATACACGTGATGGAGCGCGCACGCGAGTCGGGCGCCGATCGCGTAATTGTGGCGACCGATCACCCCGAGGTTGCTGCAGCGGTAACCGCTGCCGGTGGCGAAGTGTGCATGACGCGCGCAGATCACCAGTCGGGCACCGAGCGTCTGGCGGAAGTGATTGAGAAATACCAGTTTGCCGATGACACCATTATCGTCAACGTGCAGGGCGACGAGCCGATGATTCCGGCAGAAATCGTACGTCAGGTCGCCGATAATCTGGCGCAGGCTGATGCAGGAATGGCGACATTAGCCGTGCCGATTACCGACGCTGAAGAAGCGTTTAACCCCAATGCGGTTAAAGTGGTGATGGACGCGAAAGGCTATGCGCTTTATTTCTCACGCGCCACCATTCCGTGGGATCGCGAGCGCTATGCGAAATCGCGCGAACAGATTGGTGACACTTTGCTGCGTCACATTGGCATTTACGCCTATCGCGCTGGCTTTATCCGTCGTTACATTGCGTGGGAACCTTGCCCGTTAGAGCACATTGAATTGCTGGAGCAGTTGCGCGTGCTGTGGTACGGCGAGAAGATTCACGTTGCCGTAGCGCAAACCGTGCCAAGTGTTGGCGTGGACACACCAGAGGATCTGGTTCGTGTTCGTGCGGCCATGCAGGGGTAAAGCCCGACCGGCCAGCCGCTCGCGCTGGCCATAAAGTTTGATCTGGCGCTAAGTTTCGCGCCCCCATGACCTCCAGGATAGTGAAGTCAATTGACTGCGGAGGATAACGCATGGAACAGCTCCGTTCAGAACTGGCGTTGATACTGGGTGAAGGTATCAGCCGCCTCGAAACCATTAGCGAACAGGCGCAGTCGCGGCTGTACGCACTCTATGACAACGACGGTAAACCGATGCCGCTGGTGGCGAAGTATTTTCGTCATCAAGGCCGTGCGGCGCTGGAAGCCAAAAAACTCACCATGTTGGGCCATGATGGACTGGTCACAGTACCTGCGGTTTTTGGCCTGGTGCTGAGTCAGCAGCCGCCGGTACATGAAATGCTACTGATGGCGCGATTCAATGGCGTCTCCGCCGAAGCGCCAGCGCGCACCGCCGGTCGCTGGGAGCAACTGTGTGAGTAAATTGTCGAGGGTGTACTCGGCTGGCACCGTATCGACAGCCACGGATTAGTGGGAAGGGTTGATAGTGTCCAGGAAAACAACTGGCCAGCCTGGTATCGCCAGCGCATCGAGGTGCTGTGGGCCATGTTGGGCTATCTGTCACCGCCATTTTTCACATTGGAAGATCGGCAGATCCTGTACCGTAGCCGACAGCAGTTAACTCATCTCTTCAAAGACTTCGACGATCCCTGCGTGCTGATGCACGGCAACCTGCGTTTATCCAGCATGCTGAAAGATGCACGCAGTGACCAACTGATAGCGATGATGCAGCCAGGCAATATTCTCTGGGCTCCGCGTGAGTATGAGTTAATCCGGCTGGCAGATAGCGGGGCTGAAGCCTCACTGCTGCAGCATTACCTGCAACGCGCGCCGGTTTCTGAAGGCTTTATCTGGCGGCGCTGGCTGTATCAGCTATGGGATTGTGTCGATACGTTGGTAAGCAGCGGACAGTTTGACCGTCCGCGCTTTGATCATGCCCGCGAGCAGTTACTTCCCTGGCTCGGATGACAGCAAATCATCGCCACGCAGCCGTTGCCAAATCTGGCCCAGGGTTTCATAAATCGCACGTTCACTGTGACCCAGCCACATTGGCGATGGCAACATGCGGTCCCAGGCGCTGATTGGCGAGGTAATCGCGAGCTGATTGGCCGGTGCGGCGATGGGGTTCAGACCAGCGCTCAGGAAAAAATGCATTGCACGTGGCAAGTGGTTCGCCGATGAGACCAGCAGGAAAGGGTGATTGCCGATAGTTTGTTTAACGGCCAGCGCTTCTTCGCCCGTATCATGTGGTTGGTCCAGCGTGATAATCGCCGAACGTGGCACTCCCAGACTTTCGGCTACCTCTGCCGCCACGCTGGCGTTGCTGCGGGGGTTGTATCCAGCAGCAGCGCCAGTGAAAATCATTTTTGCTTGTGGATTCCGACGCCATTGGCGCACACCTTCTGTTACGCGCGGCAGGCTGTTGTTGAGCAAATTAGAACTCGGTGCCCAATTCGGATTGAAGGTGTAGCCACCGCCCAGCACGACGATATAATCCACCGGTTCGCTACCGTTCCAGGTGGGATAATGCTGTTCGATGGGGCGCAACAGACGATCGGCAACGGGTTGCAAGCTGAGCAATAAAAGCAGCAACCAGCTAATAGAGATCAGAATTTTGCCGCCTTTTTGCCAACGGCTAAACCAGAGAAGTAAAAGTCCTACCGCCATGAGCAACAACAGCAGTGGTAAAGGTAATAACATCGCGCCAATCCATTTCTTTAAGGCAAAAAACATCGAAATTTGCTCCTTTTGTCCGAAAAAACAGCAGCCAGACAGTTACTGTGGCGTGAAAGGTTCATTCTTGTTGAGCCTGTGACAAAATAGCACAAGTTGAATGCAGCACAGTGGAGCCATCATCATGCAGGATCGTAACTTTGACGATCTGGCGGACAAATTTTCGCAGAACATTTATGGCACCCGCAAAGGGCAGGTACGGCAGGCGATCCTGTGGGACGAACTGGATGCGCTGTTACCGACACTGCCTGAAGGCGCACTGTCAGTGCTGGATGCCGGCGGTGGCGTAGGGCAAATCTCCTGTGGATTAGCGGCACGCGGCCATCAGGTGCTGTTGTGCGATCTCTCCGCGGAGATGTTAAAGCTGGCTGAAGCGCATGCGCACACCGAGGGTGTGAGCCACAACATGCAATTCAAACAAATTAGCGCGCAGCAGGTGGGCGAACATTTGGATCAGCCGGTTGATCTGGTATTGTTTCACGCTGTGCTGGAGTGGGTGGCAGAACCGGAAGCGGTGCTGCGTGCCTTGTGGCACACGCTGAAGCCCGGTGGTGTGCTGTCGTTGATGTTTTACAATGCCCATGCCCTGACGTTCCGCACCCTGCAACTCGGCAATTTCGGCTATCTGCGTGCCAATATGACTAAACGCAAAAAGCGTACGCTGTCACCGGATTTCCCGCGCGATCCTCAGGACGTCAATCGCTGGTTAAGTGATGCGGGCTTTGAGATTGAACAGCGTGCAGGCATTCGCGTGTTTTGTGATTACATGAAACCGCCACCGCCCGGCGTCGTCAAAAGCGTTGAAGAGATTATTGAGATGGAACGGCGCTACTGTCGTCAGGAGCCCTTTTTAAGTTTAGGGCGCTATATCCACGTGACCGCGCGCAAACCCAGGTAGAAGGATCAACTATGAGCGAATTTTCCCAGACGGTCCCCGAATTGGTGGCATGGGCGCGCAAGAATGACTTTTCACTTGCGTTGCCGGTAGAACGTCTGGCCTTTTTGCTGGCTATCGCCACCTTAAACGGTGAGCGCATGGACGGTGAAATGAGTGAAGGTGAACTGATCGATGCGTTTCGTCACGTCAGTAAAGCCTTTGAGCAAACCCATGAAACCGTGCAGGTGCGTGCCAACAACGCCATCAATGACATGGTGCGTCAGCGTCTGCTCAATCGCTTTACCAGTGAGCTCACTGAAGGCCACGCGATTTACCGTCTGACGCCGCTGGCCATCGGCATTACCGATTACTACATTCGCCAGCGCGAATTTTCCACGCTGCGCCTGTCAATGCAGCTGTCGATTGTGGCGCAAGAACTGAAGCGCGCCGCAGATGCCGCCGAAGAAGACGGTGACGAATTCCACTGGCATCGCAATGTCTTTGCCCCGCTGAAATATTCCGTGGCCGAGATTTTTGACAGCATCGACATGACGCAACGTCTGATGGATGAGCAGCAACAAGCGGTGAAAACCGATATTGCGGACCTGCTCAACAAAGACTGGCGTGCCGCGATTTCAAGCTGTGAACTGCTGCTGTCCGAAACCTCCGGCACACTGCGTGAACTGCAGGATACGCTGGAAGCGGCGGGTGACAAATTGCAGGCCAATCTGTTGCGCATTCAGGATGCTACGCTGAGCAGCCCGGATTTGGGCTTTGTCGATAAGCTGGTGTTTGACCTGCAAAATAAGCTGGACCGCATCATCAGTTGGGGTCAGCAGGCCATCGATTTGTGGATTGGCTACGACCGCCACGTGCATAAATTTATCCGTACCGCTATCGACATGGATAAGAACCGCGTCTTCGCGCAACGTTTACGCCTGTCGGTGCAGAACTACTTCGACCAGCCTTGGGCATTGACCTACGCGAATGCCGACCGTCTTTACGATATGCGCGATGAAGAGATGACGCTGCGTAATGATGAGGTGATGGGCGAACTGCCGCCAGAGATGGAGTACGAA
>Ga0157363_1005102_pt1 | contig 12215 bp, 7 predicted proteins | sample AttsexASBM1_FD_111477 | JGI IMG/M metagenome (GOLD analysis project Ga0157363, IMG submission 111477) | Fungus gardens microbial communities from leaf cutter ant in Ribeirão Preto, State of São Paulo, Brazil - Atta sexdens ASBM1 | ecosystem: Host-associated > Fungi > Mycelium > Unclassified ...
AGATGTGCAGCACCGTTAAACGACGACGCTCACGACGATCGCACTTGAGTTTCATGTGTTTCCGTTGAACGGAGAAACGGACGTCCCTGAACTCCTTTCCTCCTGAAATCCTTCGCTTACGAGTACATGATAGATGCGTTTGACATGAATCGCCTCCACGGTTCTGCCGTCGAAAGCGCGATAACGGGCTTCTCGTTTTTCACTCTGAGGGAAGCCGTTGCTTCCGTTCCATATGATCGACGTATCTTTAAATCATAGCGCCGTGGTACCTCAGTGGTTGTTACCAAGGAAGGATAAGCTGCTGAGATTACAGATCGATTAACGAGTTAATTTCTAAAGTAGTGCTCTCACTTTCCACCGCAGTTCCCGTGTTTTCTCGTTGAGAGATCGTATCTCATTGAAATAATAGGAGTGGCCACTTTCGTCTTATCTAACAAATAAAAACAACGACCGGAGTAACGAATGTACGATTTTGTATTCGAGATTACTCTCTATTTGGGTAATAGAATAAAATTGGAATATTATCTCGCGTTGAATCTCGACGGACAGCGTCACTCGCGGTGTCATCTATTGAATATCTTGTACCTGTACACGTTCTGACATGAGAAGAGCTTGGTAGCACTTGAACCCTGGCACTGGCCAGACTCCCTGTTTACCGACACGGTGGTAATTACTGATACCGCTTTAACGTCTGCGCCGTGTCCGTGTCTCAGTGTTCAGAGCCATCACGGCGCCAGGACGTACCATAGCTTGTTTATATAGAAAGCGGAAACTTCATCGTACCCGTGGACCACCCACACACGCTGAGATTACCAACGTGCGTGCTAAAATCACCAAACGCAGCCGAAGCAAACGGATACGAGATACTCCGTCCCATGAATTATAGGCGCAACGTGATTTGTCATCAGTCACATACGAAATTCGACACCGCCCGTTATCAAAATTATGGCCATGCAGATGATTTCATTATTGAACGCGTCATTATTGAACACATTATTGGTCACATTTAATGCAATAAATTCTACTTTTTTCATAAATGCATCTTTGTAATAAAAAAATAAAATAATTAATAAATAAATATATAAATCGTTTTCAGAGTTAATAAAATTATTAGAAAAGAACTATAAAAAATTTTTCATTTGTTATATATAAGTTATTAAATGAAATTAATCTATAACTTAAAAATATTAATAATTAAATAAGTTCTAGAAAATTAAATTGTTGAAACAGTTGAACTTCTTGAAAGATTTCTTTTTTATGCCATCATCTTTACTTCTACTTTACTTCTATTTTCATGAGAAACAGCTATCACTAAACGTATCATTTAGCCAACAACGAAACAATCTCTGTAATGCACAGATATTCGCTTCACTAATAAGTAGTGGCCGTTCAAAGCTACAATTCAACCAGAGTCTATACGTAGTCGACATGCTTATTCTCATTAGTCGCCTACACCCCATAGATGGTATTTGAGCAATGTAGATCGAATCATCGCTAATATTCAGTTATTGCTGTGCGTCTTATCTTAAATGCATGCCGATTATGATCATCATTCTCTTGATCTGAGAGAGAGAGAGAGAGAGAGAGAGAGAGAGAAAGAGAGAGAATCGGAAATTAAAGTTCATTGTAACAATATTAACAAACAAATTTTTGCATGATTGATTTATTAAATGTTCTAATTCAGATCAAATTTAGCAGATATTAATTTTTTTATTAAATTATTATGTTGTATTTCCAACAATTGCATTAAAAAATTGATAATAGTTTAAATAATTTCATCTTTAACGTTTGTGAAAAATAGGAATAGTTTGATAAATTAAATAACTTCAATCAAAATTTTCCAATACGCCAAAGACACGCGTGCAAGTTTTCTCGAGTTTGCCATACGATCGACATCGCAAAGCAATCGGAATGACACGAATCGAAATAGCGAAGCTCGTACAGACAGTGGGAAAGAAAGAACATGGGGAGAGAGAGAGAGAGAGGGGGGGGGAAAGAGATGGCAAATAGCGAATACGGCCTGTGAAAGATAATCGAACATAGCGGGGACCCTTCTGAATCATCAGCGGCGTTGCTTCTAATTTATACTCCTCGACCCGCAAACAGGGGAGGCTAAATAAACATTGACTGAGCTGACAGGTGAGGAGAAGGAGGTGAAGAAGTGTGGAGATGGAGCGAGCGCAATCACAGTGAGATTCGATCCGAAAGAAAAAAGTTTATCCGATATCCAATCAGAATTGCGGGTTTGTACTATCAATCATAATATAAATATATAGATCATAATATAAATATATGCTTCTTTATAGGCAATCATTATTCGATCGTTCCTTTTTCAAAAACTAGATACGATATATACATGATAAATATTAAAATAATAAAATTGATAAGACTCAGTATATTGGTTTTCTGTTGAATTATTAATAAATCTATATGAAAGCAATAAAACCGTGTTTGGTTATTCATAACATACAACCTCTAGAAAATTTATGCTTTTATTATTAATGATTAATGCAATTTCTGAATATTTCATCGATAATTTACTAAATAATTAAAAACATAATTTCTACTACATAAATATTTATAATTTTTTATTATCTAAAATTAATTTGATTTGAATTGAAATAAATAATTAAAGTAAGTTGCTCTCATGATAATAAACATAGAATAAAACTTTATAACGTGAAAAATGATCCTTTTTGTGTTACTTATATTGAATATGGCCAAAAGAAATCATGTAGAGTGGGTTAAAAAAAACTTTTTTTTTATATTCTCTTGGACGATATTCTCGTAAACTTTTATAAGCACCCTATAGAAATTGGAAAACGAGGTGTCTTTAAAAGTAAATGGTTTGTGCCAAATTTTAGCGAAGATTTCGCAGCCGATACAATTACGTCGAACGCATTTAAGCTCAGAGTATATCGTCACGATTAGCCGAATGAATTCAATCGTAAATGTAACCCATGCTCCACGTAATGAACACATTCGATTTAGTCATTCGCGAGAGGTTTGCGAATATACGGCAACGCTGTTGCACGTTACCGATCGGCATGACGCGGTCATTTAAATACAATTACGAGCCGTTCTGCATCGAGGGTCGGTACGGGTCACAGCACCGGGAATGCGACGACGTTATTAAAACAAGACTGGAATGAGAGCCGATGTTCCTGTTTCATCCAGGGATTTCTTGAATTTCTCTGGATTAATTCTTACGGCAGAGCTTCGGGCGACTCTAGGTAAGTCTGCTTCTATGCACGAAGCTCTTATCGTTCCGATGGTCATTACATTTGCATCCGCGTCGTCCCAGTGGCGGGATGGCATCGCTGAACTTATTTGGGACACAAAACACGCCCGGCAACCTCGAACGGTTCAAAACTGAAATTATTCAATTAGCTTAAAATCTCGGTAGAGACCACGAGTGGCTTCATTAAAGATCGGGCTCTAAGAGGATTTCTCCATGAAGTAGGTTGATACAAAAGTCCGGAAGCACAAGATAGCGGTGAGTACGATCGCTGCAGTGACCTGCCAGCAGCAAGATTAGTAACAAGCACGATAAAATCATCGGCATTGAACTCTACGAAGACAGTACGTTCCTGAATTCCGTTTCTCAATTGTTTTCTAGAAAAAAGGTGAAAGGAACGAAGGATCAAAAGATAGATAATGCAATAGTTACTGAATCATTGAGTGCAGTAAGCTCCTCTCACATACAATAAGCTTCTACTGCGCACTCGAAAATATACGTTTCGAAATAATCAAAACTACGAAAACCGTACAAGAGCAAATATAAAGGCTGTTTACGTCATTTGAAATCCCTTAAAATTTTTGTAAATAAAATTTCCTCGTAAGAAAACAAATATATATTCGGACGTTGAAGAAAGAAAAAGCGAAGTTTTGTACTGAGTACAAAAAGTACAAGTAACGCGAATAACCAATAATTTAATCCTTCGTTAATAATGTGAAATTCATTGTAGTCTGTAATTTGGGTCATTGAGGTTTATATTTTTTTCAATGAAAAAATATAGCAATAAATTTCTATCTGAAAATTTGGAGACACGGTAGTGCAAGACAAGGTAGGCTAAAACAATATATTGAGCTCTTCTTGTGTGTCTTAAGACGTAGATAATTAATAATTAATAATTAATGATTCAATATGTAGATAACTTATAAAAGATTTCTTTCTAGATAAATTATGTCTATTAAGTAACATATCGACCGTTATTTTTTTTAAAATCTTGATAATCCTTAATTAAATTTTCTGTTACAAGAATTCTTATTTATACAAAAATATCTAATAATTATAATTATAAAAAAATATTTAATAATTATATATGACGCTCTAAAAATACAGAGAATACGTGAAAGTTATGTTCATATCTACGTTCATATCTACGTACATCTATTTTCATTGTCTACGTTGCTTTCTATGGATGATTGCGGTATCACAGATCCCACTGCTTACTCTAATAGGAGCGTGCAATAGCACATAAATAGCTCCGGCTTTAGGCGTAGTCCTCTTACTGACCCCGCTCGTCTCAACCCCGGGAGAGATCCGGGTATATACCGTCTGCGGTAACTGCCGTCCGTAGTTCCGGGATTCCTTATGTAAATGGTTATCACAATAGGTGCAAAACGAGAGCAGAAGGAAGGAGCTGGAAAGAGAAAGGAAAAGAAAAGGAGGTACAACTGTGAAGGAGAAGGCAGGTGATAGGGAGCCAGGGACGGCCGATAAGGACTCGCTGTAGAGCTTTTCCAAGTCGTCCGCCTATCATGAGAACTACGACATCGCTATCGCAAACTCCGTGTAAAAGGTGCAGTTAAACTTTATTGGCTACGGCAATAGTATAGCGAGACAGCGGGGCCACGATTCTGCGAAAAGATTCGCGCCTTAAGAAGTAGCACGACAGGCGAAACGTGTCGCGGCAAGATCTCGAAACAAACGCTCGCAATCTAACGGGCTACAGTCACGTTTGAATCTTGAAATTCATATAAGTGAGGACTGCCCGTATGCGGTCGGAAACGTGCAGCGTGATATCGAATGAGAAAATGTGAATTGCAGCGCAGTGTATTGTTAGTACATACGCGAAGCGCATTCAGGGTCTCGCATTCTGTTTTCTACCCATAGATTTCGTGATCAATAATTTAAAATTGACTTCTCCCCAGAGAGAAAATTTATTTTGTTGTTCAGTTATATACAATTTATAAGATTGAATTTTCGGTAAAAAGATTTTCGGTAAAAAAAAAAGAAATGAAAACCCATTGGATAAAATATACATATTTTAAATTAGTTATTAGCTTTCTTAATTTTAATTCAAAATAAAAATTGCTAAAAAATTGTTGTAAAATTTCAATCATTCTTATATTTCAGAATTACTTAAATAATACATACATTTACGTAATAAAATAAATAATTATATAACATTAATTGTGGTTTTATTTAAGCATCCATTTTATCATACATAAAGAGATGCGTAAGCATAATATACGACTTTATTTAAAGCACAACACGTTAATGTCAGTTTAAACATCTGTGTGTAAAGTGTAATTAACCATGGATGCCATTTTCGTTTACGAATTTCCAATATGCACGTCCATGAGCAACAAAATGTTAGCTCACCACTAAAATCGGATTCCACCGAATACGTTCATGTGGTGCAACACGCAAATGGCGAACAAACTAATTGGCTACGTACCTGCGATTAAATAAAGTGTATACCGTGGTAATAGCCAATAACACGTTTTCCTCGCACATTTTATCGAGCGAGTATATTTTCTATAAATAAAAGGCGAATATACTTTTCCGCGAATGCAATTTTGTGCGAATGCAATTCTGCGGCAATGCTGGCGACCTTTGGCGTTCGATGAGATTACTGGGTGTTGGGAGAGCAACTATTTGCAGTTTGGCCAGACGAGTGACCATTTCAATTAACATTATTCGCACATCTTCCGCGCCGAAAGCCCCGCAGACCGGTTTCAAATTGAAAGGGCTACAGGAAAACTGTCTCACACAACGTAGACTGTTTGAAAAAAGCGTTCGAATTTATACAAAAATGTTTAGTTTTCAAATATTCTACGGCAGAATGTTGATATGCTGTTTACTATGGATACATCCGTAAGAAAAATAGCAGAGCCAAGGAAATTACACACGTCAGAAAACAATCCATTTCGAGTTTTTTAATGGCAATATCATGTTATACTACAAGTTGCGTTGTATTTTTTTTATAATAACATAATTTTCATCACAAAAAAAAACAATTATACGATAGTTTTGAAGCTCACAGTCTTTAAGTGTGACATTAATCGTGCGAGCTCTTAGGAATGTAGTAATTAACGTTGAGACGCTGTATGCGCCATTATACAACGTGTTTTATGTCCACACTTACCCCTCGAGACAAATAATGAAAAAAATACTTAATAAAAATACTTTGCATAATGAATAATAATAATGAAAAAAATACTTAATAAAAATACTTTGCATAATCAATGAAAAGATCTTTTAAAAGATTTTAAGAAACCTTTTAAGAGATTTTTTAAGATTAAGTAATATTTTCGTAATTTTTATACTCGCATTAATTAAAAATTGTTTATTTAAAAAATTATTATCTTAAAATTAAGAGAGAGAGAGAGAGAGAGAGAGAGAGAGAGAGAGAGAGAATAAGATATATTTAATGAAAATTTAGTATAATCTTTTTCAAGTTTTTTACAATTTAATAAAATCTTTATTATAAATAATTTATTAATATAAATTATAAAAAATTTATATGGAATATGTAGGGCAGATTTCATACTGCGGATAAGTTACGGTTAACTCGTTCAACTAAACATAAATTTTCCGACGTTGACTCATCGATTAAATATTTCTGATTTATAGCCGATAAATGCGAACGAATGACAAGTATAGTATACAAGGCAGATACAGCCACATTGCTGGGACAATTGTGGGAGTATCCGTCAGATCTATATGGATTGAAACAAACTCAAATGTATTCCATTCCGTGGTACGCATAAAAATTCATAAAGAGCGTGACTCTGCATTATTCAGGATGACTCGAGTATCAGGCTATTGAAGGAACGAATAAAGGAGATCGTTATAATTTCGGAAGATTCCTGGAATTCATATGCCGTTCGATACGTTCCTTTAATAATACATTGCGACTTCTCATATCCTTTTTTTTCGTTATGTTATGACTTTGGACCTCAATCGATTCGCGATGTATTAAGCGAATAATAATATCAGTCGTCTTGGGCGAACCGTTAAAGCGTCCGATACAGCGGAATTGTACAGTAACGCGACGCACACGGACGAGACGTATAAATTTGTGTACAAATAACTGCGTTTAACATGTTTGGAGATGGTGCGGATTCAAATGCAAATATCGCTTTAAGCGCGGCTTTGCGCCAACAGCTACAAATTACCTGTATTCTGAGGCCTTATGATCATAACCAGAGTACAAATTATATTTATCGCTTTAGCTGTATTCACGCAAAATTGTATTTCGGTGTGCGTTAGCACAATCATTATCGTAACGCAAGAAATTAAGTCGCGATAATTAATGGCTATTAAACATTTACGTGCTTCCTGTCAGATTCCGCTATCTTGTACTTCTTCCAACGTCTATTCATATATACAACTCATTTATCTTGTTTATAAATATTAGTTAAGTTGATGTAATTTATTATCAACTTATGAGCTAATATACTGTTCGTGTGGCAATATTGTTATTCCAGAACTACACATATCGGACTTCAGGTAATAATCTTAATAATTTTGCGGAGTTTGATTAAAATTGTGTATTTAAAAATTACAATGCGCGACAAGAGAAAATTTTAAGTGAAACAATGTTTTTTTTATAATAACGATTTATTCGTAATTTGATTCGATTATTTCAAAGTGATAAAATTTGTGTATATTTTGCTATTATTGAAAATTGTTGCAATTCACAATTCCCACATATTACAATGATATTCTTTGGATGTCAAAGTAACCAATGTCGGAGAGCTTTCATGAATTTTAAGTTCTGTAATTGTACGTGACAATGCAGTAAAATTCGTGGTACGTTTTTATTCCGATTCAGCGAATATTTGACGAGTGGATACATATCGGCCGGAGCCGACTTTATTCAAGCAGTGGTTACACTTACCAATTCAGACACACACGCGCATTGCACGTCGAATTTCGAATTCTGAGCTGACGCGAAATCCCGCCATCGCCACGATATTTTCACGAATATCCGTCTATCCGCCAATCTGATAGCCAAAGTTTGCTGTCGTCCAGGGATAAAGATCGCAATGTCCTTCCGTGAAGCGAGCGTGACGGACGAGAAAATTGCCATTGATTTTGTTGCAAGTGCACACGATGCCGGATGTCACGAGGGTTACCAGCAAGTCACGTTCTCGTCAAATCTTACCGCGTAAGCGTTCCGATTGAAGAATGTCTGCGAAAAATTGGCGATGTACGAAAACTGCGAACAGGAAAAAAATCAAAATCGAAGAGCGGCGAGAGCAAGAAAGAGACCGACAATGTGGTAAAATGTGTTGTAAGATCACGTCAACCATCGGCACCACTTGGAATTCGAGACGAAGGAGGTCGAGTGAGAACGCGTCGGAATTACATTTTGACGGCGTCGTTTGTCAGGAGTGGCCGAGATTATTAGGTTTACGAGTGGCTGGTCTCGCAAGTGTCCATTGAGAAAGACGGACGGCAAAAGAGAGACAACGACGTCGACAGAGGGAAAGTATATATACGGCTGAAAGAGGAGATAAAAGAGCAAAGAAGGAAATGAACACGAAAAAGACGAATAGGGCGCGCGAAGAGAAACCAGATACAGAAGGAAGAACGTGAAGAGAGAATCTAGCGGTTGGCCAAGCGGATAAGCCATTGAGAGATTTCTCTCTTACCTTACTTTCCTCCATTGACGTCGATTCGAAGAAGTAAAGCTCCCGGCGGTGCTTCGGAAGCATTCCTCTCCTGCGCTTTCCTCATTCCCCATTTTCTTCCTTATTATGCACGCTATACACGAAACGCCCCGTGCAATTTTACGATTCCTGCGTGAATTTGCCGATCGTTAGATTCAGGAACTGTCCCAATTTCGTCGTGATCGCGGCACGGGTTATATCGACGGATTTTTCAGATGTCTGCTAAACTATCCGATATGGAAATAAAACGTACCGTGTCACAGTATAACCAGGTAGCTGACAAACATCTCCCAGGTGAGCCGCATCATAACAAGAGGAAACCAAAATTGCATTTTCAGCGCGTGACATTTTTTGCGCGCGCGCAATTTTATTCCGCAATCGACATTAATACCCCACGCAAATAAACGTGAGATAAATAGGATTCATTATACAATATGGAATTTTCATACGTGTTGGTTTACAGCTTAATTGAACGAGCAATCACGAGTTTCATCACAACTCGCAAAGATTATTCATGAATATTGTATAAGAAGCTGATCAAATCTATTGTTTCACATCCTCTAATTTCTAAATAAATGGACAATCCTGCATCTATTGAAATACAATAATCTACAAGGAAAAAACGGTTTATTAAAGTCTAAAAATTTAGCAAGATACAGATCTGAAAAAAATTTTCTTGGATCATCAAAATAATTATGTAAAATATTCAAGCTGGAATCGCAAAATTTTTTGCTTATCGTATTTAATTTTTCTATATAATTATTTTGATGGTTCAACAAAATTATTTTTAAACTTGTATCTAAATCTTTAGAAATTTCAAAAAAAATCGTTCTTTCCATACAGATACAAACTATAATAAATGATCAATATATCTATTAATGTATATTTATACGATTACAATGTGTATAGTTTTCACTGGAAGTGAAACTAACATTTCATATGCAGAAATGAGGAGCTATCTTGAAAGCTGAAGAAATGTGGGTACAGCGAGGGTAACCAAGAATAAAAATTTAATTCCATTGAAGTTCAGATTCAAACCGCCATTGAAGTTCAGATCATCTCTCATAAATATTCTTTGTAATCCGTTAACGTTTCGCGACCTCGATATATCATTTGCTTGAATAAGTCTATGAAGAGAATTTTTTATATCCAAAAGAAGATAGGAAGAGGAAGATAGAGAAAGAGAGAGAGGGTGGGGGGAAAGGGATGGGTCACCATGGATCAACGATTTTCAACTCCCAGCAGGATTTGTCCACCATCTATCCATCCACTCTCTCCGTTTCCATGAATTTTCTGAAAGCCACGAGGTTAGTTTACGGTTATAATTCACGCCGTTTTGGGCCATGGTCGACGGCGGGGACGGACGTCCGCGTCGGAATACGACTTCCGTTTGCCACGCGACACGAACGCGAGAAGGGGCATCGGTGAAGAGGGCGACAGGCACGAATCGCCACGCAACGGGAGAGTTTATACGCAAAAATGAGCTCGCGCAATCTTGCTAAGTATGTAATTCAACCAACAGAATGTGAAATTGCTTTGCAACGACTTAATTATTGCATTATCAGGAGATACGATAATGGCTCGCATTAAGGACACACACAACAATATAACACTGAAAGCGTCCGAATGTAGCTATAAGGTTATTATTTATATGGCGTGTACGGAGTTCGAAGTTATTATATGGCGTATATGGAGTTAGTAAAAATGTACTTTTACAATAATGATAACATAAGCGTGGATGATAATGGTACAAAATATCATGTGTGATTAATTGATCATATCGAAGATTCGTCGTTGATTAATCAAGAGATATGGTATTGTTTCGCGCTAAGATCAAGCGCATTTATATTCATGTACACGCTCATTATGACTGTGGACAGAAATACGATTATGACAGATTTCGGAGCAAGATTAATATACCGGAGGAAAATAAGTGCGCAAAATTACTATATATTAATAAACTAGATTTTGATTAAAAATACGGAACAGTTAATTTTCTCCACGTGCCCTACGAGCATATTGTGATGCAAAGTCTGAATGTGTGAAACTATATTATCATTTTTTTAAGTAATTGTCGTTGTCGTCGTTTCTCGCTTTCGCCAAATATCATCGTGCTGCTGCAGAATGAAGAAAATGTCCTTTTAAAATTTTTGGCGCAAGAGGTGCTGGCGATGTAAAGTCCCTAAATATACACAGAGTTTGATAATGACCACAAAATATGTATGTGTAAATATGGCGTATATATTAGTGAGAATAAATATTCGTAGTGTTTAATACACATTGCGTACCTTTTCATCCGTGCGTGCTAACCTTAGGCAATCAAAAGATATCTAGGCGCTTGCCAAACTGTATGTAAAGACTCTATGGCGATGCATGGTCAGCGTTGCAATATCTTCTGCATTTTGTGAATTCTGCAGTGATGCGTATCATGATGTAAGAAGTTTCACTCCTGAGATATGTAGTGTTGATTAATTAAAGAGAGTTGCCACAAATGCAAAAAGCAATATGGCTTTACCTATGATCTGCGACAGATTAAATTTAGGTTATATGTTACCACGATGCTACCGTATTACTATTTGATGCTAAATTTTGATTAGCTGCTCCGAATTCAATCCTATCATATGTAACGAAATACCTTTTATTCTTATCATCATGCATATTAAGGTCTGGGCATTCGGCCCGATGCTACTTTCAATTAAAGATAAGTCTCATAGAAATAGTTCTCAATTGACGATCGACGTACCGAAAGTTATTGAATACGAGAAGGACAGACTCTCTTGCTGTTTCACTATGCCGAGTCGGACCGAGCGCAGCTTGCCTAGATATACATTGGCACTGGTGGAAGTGATGCCAGATTCGAGACGAGGGCAATCGAGTAGAGGAAGGTACACGCAGACCGAGAGAAGATATGCACACTGCGCATTTCCTCTACTCAATTCTCACGAGACTCTCGTCTCGAATCTAGTACCACTACTGACACTCTGCAAAGGCAAGTGACATTATGAGTGTTTTCCAGAAAAAGAACAAAACGATGATAAATATTATTTACATCCTTGTTGTCCATTAACGTTAAACTAAGAAAAAGAAACATGAAATAATTTACTACGTTTTACGGCCTTGTTAGCAACGTCTTACAATTAAATATATATATATTACATACGCATTTGAATACATACGACTATTCATCAAAATTATCGTTTCAGATAAGTTTTACAATCTTTATTCTCAACATTTCATATCGATCGGTTTGTTTCTTCGTTTTGTTTTAATTTTCAATTATTAGTTTTTGATTAGGTTTTGATGAA
>Ga0157363_1005104_pt1 | contig 12210 bp, 5 predicted proteins | sample AttsexASBM1_FD_111477 | JGI IMG/M metagenome (GOLD analysis project Ga0157363, IMG submission 111477) | Fungus gardens microbial communities from leaf cutter ant in Ribeirão Preto, State of São Paulo, Brazil - Atta sexdens ASBM1 | ecosystem: Host-associated > Fungi > Mycelium > Unclassified ...
CGACGACGACGACGACGACGACGACGACGACGACGACGACGACGACGACGACGACGACGACGACTCTAAGAGATGACGCGAATCCCCCCTTCCTCGCTTTTTCCCCAGCCGCAATAGTTATCCCCGTTGTACCGTTTCCCCTGCCACGAAAGATCGATCCGCGAAGAACGGGACAGTACCTGTAGTGCACGCCCCAATAACGATCTGTCTCCATGAAATATTGGGTTTCTTTTTCCGCCACGGCCACCGGGAGAGAAGATATCTCCAAGAGGTTTTATGTCGGACGGAGGACGGTATCCACGCGAGCGCGAAAGAGAGACGAGAGAAAGAAAAAGCAAACGAGAGAGAGAGAGAAAGAGAGAGAGAGAGAGAGAGAGAAGGTAAGTAGATGGGTACAGGGTTTTCTACACGCTGCGGAGGCGGCGAATCGCGGGTGGCGGAAATAAGAAGGAGACGAGAGGAATAAGACGAGCGGAGAGGAATAGAGAGAAAAAGAGATATACGAGGCAGAAAGAGGAAGAAAATCGACGTGCGGGGATGAAGGAAGCGACGAAGAGAAAAAAAGGGAAGGAGCAGGAAGAAAAAGAGACTCGCTGCGCGAGTCGCAACGGGAAGGACGTTATTTCCGGAAGTTGCGACGCGGCGCGAGTCGCGGGAACACAAAACAATCAGAAATGCACTTTCGCGTATTTACTACAACGATATAGCGACCAAGGAGACCCAACAATAACGGTCGATCGATCGATTTTCTTGGTCGTTAACGATCGAGAGCGAGGAAAAGACGCGCGAATCGCAAAAGACAGGCGGATTGGCACGCGCCGCGCCGCGCCACGAATACGATGAAGTTCGGGCGTTGGTCTGCCCACCTCGCGACATTCACCTGTTCCGTGGACCGTGCTTTATCTGCTTCTATCTATGACTCTTTATACCGGGCCATTCCGCCTGTTATCTGTCCGTAGGAACACGGGCTTTTATCAGTTGCTTAGACGTGCGCCGATAACGTGGAAACTTTAAGCTCGCGCCTTCTCCCGCTTTCTCTCTCTCTCTCTCTCTCTCTCTCTCTCTCTCTCTCTTTCCCCTCATTCTCCTGCCTCTCTCCTTCTCTTGCTACTTGCGCTCGTTTCAACGCTCGTCGCTGCCTTTCATCCGCTCGCTCGCTCGCTCGCTCGCACGCTCAAAGAACGTCTAGAAAATCTTCGCGACACCTCGCTCCTATTATCCTCACCACCTGTGATGCCTCGGGATGTCTTACTCGGGATGCCGCTACTTACGAGTCTTATATGCAGATTACGAAAATCTGTTGTCCTCGAAATTGTTGTGAACTGTTTCAACGGGATCATTTCAAGTACACTTAAGATGTCCTGATTTTCAATTCTTAATTGTCAGCTCACAATTTTTTAATCTCTCAGCTATTAGCTTCCAAAATCAGGAGGTTATCACAAATATCTCATCCTAAAATTTCATAATTTTCCTTGATTTTGGAAAATATTTTAAAATGTTGTGTACTTTCGTCCTCGTTTGGAACTCGTCAAATCGTATTTTGTTGAGAAAATTTAATATAGCAATGTTATAATTATTAATATCGCTGACACTGCTTACATTTAATTGTTAAGATGATAGTATTTCAAAATCACATATGTATATATATTAAAGCCAAGAATTTTAATTATTCAGAAAATTTTGCAAAGCTCTCTGACTTTCCTCTGAATTTCCCCGATAATTTTCAATTTCCCTCATTTCCATAATTTTGTGGCAATCCTGAAGATTCTAACTCTCATCGCTTATTCGACGCTCCTCATCTCTCAGCTCGCAGCTCACTTAACGTTATACTGTAAATGTTAACTCTCTAATCTTTCTTTATATCATATTTTATTGTTCGAGTGGAACGTAAAGAAACGTTCTACTTCTTTTTCTCGTCCCAACCAAATTCGTTTTCCAAACTCCTCTTTTCTGTTCTTTTCTGTTCTCTTTTACAGCCCTTCATCTTTCCTTTTACATCTCATTGGTTGGCACACTCGTACCATCTGCCGTTTCTCCGGCTATCCTTCGAAAGTCCTCGATGTGGACGTGCACCTGCGAACGCTTGCAGGTAACGCACGATTGTGAATGTACGTGAGAACACCTGACGCACTTACTTCGCCGACCTCTATCTATAGATACGTACGCGTGGCGTGTTTTTCACCTGTATGATCGATTATTGCGAGAAATCACAATGGTGAACATCGATCGCGCATTGCTCAAACTCCCGAAAAGTTTTAATAATAGAAACGTTTCAGGACGCACTCGATTGTTTAATTTCAATCGGATCACTAAAATTTGCTCTCGACTTAACTACTTCAAATGTTTGCTATTGTAGGACTAATGGAATTCTCAAAGTTCGTATGTAAGGCTTGTTATCTAACGTAACTCAATTAACTCCTGGTTAAATTAATCCCTTGTCCGTTTTCAGTCCAGTTTTTCTTGAGTCTAAGAAAGAAATAAATATAATATTAATTAAAAGAAATAAATAAAAAAAAGAAATAAATATAATACAATAATTAATTGTACCAGAATTAAGAGATAATGTTAAAATTCTTTATCGAAGAACTTGAACTGTATTAATATTTTTAATTCAGACAAAATTTTCGGCAATCATCATCATTTTTTGCATTTCTCATTTTAAAGAGCGCAATAACAAATGCACGTTCTTCAACACTCGGAGAAACTTGGATTCATTTGAAATCTATTCACGAAATCGAAACGCCACGGATTATGTCCATACAGTGAGTCTATGCGTGCGTGTCGCATGGCACACACATAGACACGCGAGTCGCGTAACATTGATATCGCGAAATTGGGTTACCTGGCGTGCCGACCGCGAAGACGCGCTGATAATTTCTGATAACAGGCAAGAACGATACTCGACTGTCTCATGTTAATTTCTCGACCTCTTTTTTGTCCTTTCTTAATTTATCTAATCCATCATGTCGCAATTGCGCGATTTGCCTCTGCAAATTCAAAAACTATCTGGCAGCGAGGAAATTTGAAAATATGTATTGTTAAGCCGATAATAACGGAATTTTCACTGTTTACGATATTAACTTTTATCGATATGCCGTGGACAGTTGATAAAAGGATAATATTTTTGAGAATGATAAATGAAGACATTTAACATATTCGGTTGTCACATAATGTCACGCTTCTTGTAGCAACATCTTAAAGCAACATCTTCCAGCTGAACTGTTAGTTAAAAACATGACATGAAAGGAGCAACTCAATCCGTTAAATAACATTTTGCTATTTTTAACTTCCATGTGTCAAAATGTAAATTAATCCATTTCTGTAGTCAGTGAACATCTAATATGTGCATGTACTGTAGTAAATAATAAATTAAATTTGAGTCAAATTTAATATATTTTTTTTTTAGTTAATTGTTCAACTCTATTATTTTAATTCAAATTATCGGGATTATATTGGATAGAAGCAGTGACGGGGTCTATAGAAATAATAAAAAAATAATTCAATTTGTGTACAATTTGACATTATGAATTTAATAGTGTGTATCTTTCAATAATTGCGTAATTTTCATTTTTTTTATAAAATCAAAATGAACGTAATCAAGAAATGAAGGAAACGTTTTTATTATAGCAAAGCAATCTTTAACATTTATTTTATCTGTAAATTTAAATATCGCAAAGTAGAAATATTTTATAAAAGTTCCTTTTAATTTACGCATACATGGGTATTTTAAAGATTCCACTTTTATCAATTTTCAATCGAAAGCAATAGCGATAATTCTGTCATTTGCCAGGAAGCTTTACGACCTTCTCTTTGTATTTCGTCTCTTTATTCGCCGCGCGACAGAGTATTTCGCAGAGGCGAATAGATCGTAAAGATCCATTGCGTTTTCATCATGTCGCGTATAAAAGTAGTTCCTCTATATTCCACCACTATTCATCTCGTTGTTCTGTATTCCGCAGTTTTATCCGCGACGAAATAATCTGCGTGAATGAAATGTCGAGAAGATTCGCGATATTTCAATCGCGATTACAAGAAAAATGACTCTTCGTCTTCCCATATTTCGTAATTATTCATTCTACACTCCATTCGCGTTACTCGTGACGGAATAATTTGGCGCGGGCGAATAGCCGGAAAGATTGCGCGCGATCCGATCGCGATGTAGCGTAAAAGTGGCTCACCTAGTTTTGAGGAACATTGTTTAAGCCTCTGCGACACGGCCAACCGCGTTGATTTGAGGAGGATAATTGAGTGAAAGAAGGAAGACATGCAATTAAAGCGGTCGCAGAGAGAGAGAGAGAGAGAGAGAGAGAGAGAGAGAACTAGGAGAAAACCGGATGCGACGCGACGTGAAGAAACGGAGTGAGACGGGATAGTCGAAGAGATGAACTCGGTACAGTAGTAAAGTTTACTCCAGGGTACATATTTTATGTCAAATAAACAGCATAAATAATTATTTTTATTATATATTCATTAATGTACATTTATATTAATTATTTGTCTATTACACTTTCTAATATGGGAAGAAGTTGAATTTGTAATTGTAGAATCTTTATTCACAATAACAAATACAGAACTTATTAGAGAGATTATCTTAAAAAGGAAAGACAAGAAATGGAAAGAATAAAGATTAAAAGTGTATGAGTATTAAATGTTAAATAAAAAATAATAAATTTTTTCATATTCTCTCCCTGTCATGTATTATATTTTATAATAAATTATTATTTATATTAAAAGATATGCAATATAAATAAATACATTTAAAAAATATAAAGTATAATAAATCTCGAAACAAAATCGTATATATTCAGTAAAGAATTATTTTTGAATTAACAGATATTAATTCGCGCGCGATATACTGAGTATTCGGTGGAAATTCGAGGTGACGAACGGCGTGATCGATCGCATCCATCGATACGCTTTCTCGATGCACTTATACCTCCGATTTCGATGCGATGCGCATTAGGATCTGAAACACTCTTCGTTCGGTTTCTCCAAGGAGCTATGGCCCCGGCGGCGACCGTCTCGAGCGATTTTCCTGTCACTTTCACTGAAACCCACGAGAGAAGGAAGGCGAGGAAGCCGCTGGTGGTGACGAAGAGCCGTGGACGAGAATGGCGTTCGAAAAACGTCGGGAGAGATAGATAGCGAATTTACAGCAAGACGCGATCATGAGAGATGCGAGCAGACGTCGATTGTACGTGTGTAACGAAAGCCGCGAGAGGGTGAAAGGAAAACGGTCCACACATCTCTCTTTGACGACATCAAAACGACGGAGGAAGATAATAAAAAAATACGTTCACATGAAGGAGGAGGGGAGAAGAAGGCCCGGTTAGTTCGTACTAATCTTTCGGGAGCGTTAGAAAGCCACCGCTTTCCGGAGAGACGGTAAACCGAGAGTCTGGGCAGAGATCAAGGAGCGCGAGCTGCGAAAAAGAGGAGAATTCAATCTCTCAGATTATATTTTTCGCAAATAGGAAACGCAAATCCTCACTGTGTAATTGTAATACTGGAACAGATGTGATGAAACGCGCGGATGTATTAAAATAGAGCTTTAAACTAAAATCATCATGCAATGGTTTAAGGAAAAAAAAAAAGAAAAAAAAAGAAACAGAGCAAGAATGAGAAGAGAATTCAGCTGTATAAGATAAGCGTCTCTGTAAGAGTAATTTCATTATACGATCCATTAAGGTGGAATAATATTATAAGACATTTATGAAGTTAATTTTTTTAAGAATTTTAATATAGATGGAATTCTAGCTTTTGTTTGAAGAATTTTTAAGTTTGTAACAATTTAATAAAAAAATTTTAATAACATAAAATGAAAAACAAACAGTTAAAAGACAAAAAATCGCAATTTTCCTTTTTTGATTATATAAAAATATAACAATTTTACATTTTAATCAAATATCATTTCAGTTGAGTTATCATAATATTACTCGATAGAATAAACAGGATTTTTCAGACGCTATTCCATTTAGAAGAAAAGGTTTTTTTCCACAAGAAATCAAGTTGAAAAAAATTTAATCTATACTAAAGTATAATTCTTGTGAAAAATCTTTTCTCTTAAATAAATGGAATAGCGTCTAAAAATTCCTATTTATTCTATAATAAATACGTGGATGAAACGAAAAAAAAAATATTGCAAGCATGTACATTTCTATTATAAGTAGAAAAAGCAATCTGCTTCTAAAATTAGAAGAAAAGAGATAGTAGCATCGTGAGAAAATCGGGAAGAGAAATCGAAAAAGCGAAGCGTTAGCGACCGGTTCTCATCCCTTACGCTCGCATTTTCTTTCGCAGCCTGGAAGAAGTACGGGTTTTTCCCCTCTAGAACGGGAGAGGAGAGGGAAGACCGCCCTTCCATCTTCCCTCCCACGATTCATCTCAATTTTTCTTCGAGCTTTTTGTGTCCAATTTCACCTCGCCTCCCTGCCACGCCATGTCCTTTTTCTTTTTCCCCGTCTATCCCTCTGCCATTCGCAGAGTAGACGAACTCGCTCTTCGTGTTTTACTCTTCCCCCTTCCCTCTTCTCCTCCTCGTTTGCTTCTCTACCACCCTCATTCTTCTCTCTGCTCTCCCCTCTCAATTCCTATTCCCCCCCCCCTCTCCGTTTCTTCGCCCTTCTCACCCATTTCACGACCGTCGTCGTTCCGTCTCCCTCACCGTCCTTCGTCCTCCTTTTTCTTGTCTCTCGGTCGTTTCGTCGCTTCTTCCACGACCCTCCGCTCACCTCCTTCCACCCCTCTTCCAGTCCTTTCCCTCTTTCGCTGCGCGCGTTGGTTCCATTTACTCATTCCCTCTTCCCCTCACGCCTAAGACGCTATTTTCTCGTGGCCCCTTCGCTTCCACGGTTATACGCTACCCTTCTCTCTCTCTCTCTCTCTCTCTCTCTCTCTCTCTCTCTTCTCACCCTAACGATAGGGAGAGGACTTCCCCTTTTCCCTCGTTCTTTCCTATATCTCTGTCCTGGTACTATCCCTCCCGTCGTCTCTTTCTCTTTTCCTCTGGCTTTTTCTTCCCCCCCCCCGCTATATCCATCTATCTATCTTTCCGTTCCGTTCTCTCCCCAACTAACTCAGCTGCCTTTTTTCCTCTCCTCCTTCTCCTCGTCTCGCCTCGATCCGCCGGTTCTTTCTCCGTAGAGCGCCTTTTACGTTTTTCCAACGTTATCGACGCGTCGCCTCCTCGCTTCTTCCCGGATTTTTCCCTTTCGCGACCACCGTTCTCGAGACGACCAACCAACCGGCTCTTTCTCCGGGAAAACGCAAGCGGAAACGACCACTCCCCTCTTTCCTCTTTGCCTCAGTTTTCTCCATCTCGGTGCTATTTCACGTTTCCAAGTCGGAGGGGGGCGGGAGGGGGGGGGGAGGGAAAGATTGGAATCTTCCAAGAGACTTTCCTCCGTTGTCTTCTTTTGCAGTCCTCTCTTCGTCCCTCTCCTCTCTCTAGACTTTTCCTTCCTAGCTTCGTCGAGATGCGGATGATAAAGAGAACTAATAAAATCTGCATGACGACCAGCGGATTCTGCATAGAGTATTATACTGTACTCTCCCATGCCGAGGTCCCTCGGACCTCGCTGTTATGATAACCTGGAATTTCTCGGCGATATATAAATGTCAATTTGATTCGGCCGCGAGGGACCGGATAGACTGTCGACCGAGAGTACTTTCGTAGGATCATCTCCCGAGTTGAATGTAAATAGAATTTGACTCAGGCATCTTTATCCCCGAAGATAGTCTGATAAAAATTCCTAAAAAAAAAAGAAAAAAAAAAGAAAAAAGAAATAGAGAAAAAGAAAATGGTTGCGTCCATAGGGCCAGGTCGACTTTTTCTTCCAAAATAAATATTGGGTCGTCCGGAAAGTTCGTGCCGATGTATACTAAAATTTAAATTTTAGTATACATTTATTAAATTAAAATTTTCTGCGTTTCAATTTTCCTTCAACATCGGCACGAACTTTCCGGACAACCCAATAGTTCGCTTTTCGAAAGGATATTTGAGATTAGAAACGTGCAGCTTTCATTACGTGTCTTTCTATGAGATCTCAGCGGCATAAAATATGTCGTCGAAATTGACATTGCAAAAAGTATATGCTCGCATATACTTATCTGCCTCCGTCGTGAATATTTCTTTTGAACCTTTACGATTTCCTATTAAATATTTTCATCCGAGAAAACAAAGTAGAATGCTGCTTCTTTCTTTCAAATATACGAGATTAACTGAGTTTCCTCGTTGCGCAAAAATGTCCTACTTTGCAAGATAAATTACTGTACCGACGAAATTCTTATGGCTAAACAGTAGCAGATTTATTATCTTTGTTACACGAAGTATGAAATTTTATATTCATATTAGGTGTAGTAAAAAGAAATCCATTATTTTTGCATGAAATTGAATGGAAAAATAATTTCTTCTTACTACACCTTTCTTTTTACTACACCTAATATATTTGTTTCGTTTCAATCTTGATTTAATTCTTATTAGCGTGTAATTTTTTATGCAAAATTATTTTGAGAGGAAAAGAGAGAAAGAAAGAAAAAATTCAATTAAATATTTATATTTTCACATTTAGAAATGTTTTCCTGCGAGTTTGATAAAAGCTTCGATCGATAAAATGGCAAGCAAGAATTTATTTTGCACGAGCGCAATTATTTTCTGGTTCTCAGTTTCCGATCGATTCTCTTGATGGAAAAGCGAGAAACGCAAAGTCTACCTCTGTCAGAGAGAGGTAAAAATGAAAAAAGGGAGAAAATACTAAAGATAGAAGCAGGCACAGAAGAAGAATTGCATTAAATAAGAAAGAGAGAGGAACGCAACGGGGGTTTCCAATTTACGTCCGTAGCATAAGATGAACTTGTTCTTTGAGATATTTCAATACCTTTCAATTCTTTTTTCTCCAATATTTTTCGCGATACAACACTCGATGCAAACACATACTAATGTCACAAACTCGAAAAAAAAGAAAAATATCTGCATTGCGGATCTTGGTGAAACTCGAGTATTCGGGTTGTACCTTTCTTGAAAACTTGAGTTAAAATTTGGCACGATTGAGATTCATTCAAGTAAATATCTTTGCAGACTGACTGTTATTCTAGCTAGAGCATCACTAAAATCCAATTTGCTTCGAAAGAAAACGGAAATTGTTGGTAAACCTAAATTTCTATCTTCACAAACATTTATGCGAAGGAAACTCAATTGTCATAGTTTTGCTGTATTTAACAAAATATTGTACCGAAAATTTACAACGCTGTTTTAACAAATATTAATCGAATTTTTGTTAGAAAAAATATATTAAATTTACAAATCATTATATCAGCTTAAAAAGGAATTATTATACTATCACGTCACCACGCATTAGTTTTTAAGAAAAAAATTTTCTTCGAGAATATCAAGCGTATCCAAGTGTTACTACCGAAAAGGATTTTGTTTACAAATTATTGAAATAATAGAGAAATTAGATTTTAATTCGAGACACTCGTATTTTCGTAGAAAACGCGCTTCTCTCCTAAAGAAACTCGCATCGGGGACAGGAATGGTAGGAATCAGCTATGGCAGCGCGATATGTCTTTCGGTCGATATAAAAAGCGTTCCCATACACGTTGCCGGGTTTGCATCAATGATCTTCTCACGTTTCTCTATACACGGTTGCAATGTATTATGTGCGACCGTTTTCCTTTTTTTTTGGAACGACTGATTCGTTTTTCGGTTAACATTTCATCTCTCGAACGTCACCGAAAATGACAGGAGTTGGATAAAGCACGTGAACATTGATGATTTTATTTGACATGTTTTTGATAAGTTTGTACAAATACAAATTTTCAATTATTTATTTCTTTTTTTATTCTTAGCTCTGAATCCTCAATTTCCCCGAGTTGTTAAATTCTTTTAATATTTAACTCTAAACCGCTGTACGTTTCAAATCTTTAACCTTCGACCCTAATTCTTCTAGTCATCAACTGTGAATCCATAGCTTTTAACTTTCCATCTTCAATTCGGAGCTATCGAATTTTCAATTCTCCACTTTCAACGCTTGCTACTTTGCTTGACTCTAAATTTGAAATGTGAAATATTAAATAAATTCTCAATGAATTTCAGAGGATAAAACGAGAACGAAATAAAAGTTAGGAAAACGATTGCTATTTTCTATGATCATATCAACGATGGACAATGAAACTGTCGTCGTTTGGTCCTAATTTCCGTCTTGTCTCTATACCGTAAGGCATAACAGTATCGCATTCCGAATGCCCTTCGTTTCTTCGTTTCTTTCCGTTCACCTTTCCGAGCGTCTGCTTTCTCGGCCGCTCACCTGTTCCCCTTCACCCTTACTGGTTTAAGTCCTTGTTACAGAATATTTTCAGAAAATCAAATGACAAATAGCAAGACAGTATTACTTCCCATTATCTCGAGAGGCTCCTTGCTTTGACAAAATCAAATAGCTGAGATTCGATTGCACTTAATATTGTATAAAAAATGACATACATCCCTTCTGTCGACGGCTAAAGCGGCTAAAAAGCCAGAAATATTATTTATCGTGGAATTTTAAGTTTTATTAATAATTTCGTGTATTAATTAAAATTTTCGATTTTTTTTCTTATAACACGTTACTGAATCGCTGATAAATTCAGACATCGAAAATTTAGACATTATAAATTTTTGATCCCGAAATTCGAAGACTTTGAAAAAAATGCATCGTGAAAGAATGGAAAATATCATTTCTTATTACCGTTTTATAGATTTTCTCGAACATGCTGTGAATATGGCTTCGTTCTTCTTTGGCCATTGCCGTATCTGCGCGCGCGTGCGTTTTCGAAGGGAAGGAAAGGAGAGGCGAAAGGAACGACGCGACGGGGACGTTCTTCGTGAGATGGAGGGAACGGACGCACCCGGAACCATCATTTCACCGGGCGAGGAGAATGGCGAGAGAGATCCGTGACACGTGGAGAGAAGCAAGAAAGGAGAAAGGAAACTAGATATTTGTTCTATACCGTGCGATGCGCAATTAATCTTGGAAGTAACGATACCAACGGGCAAGAACTATCGAACAGTTTTTAATTATAACCGAAAGAAGCATAACTCTATATTTTATATAACTTTATTCCTTTCCTTCTCCTGTGTGTATTTACTCACATATATTTTGTAAAACTTTTTTTTAAAGAAGAAAAAAATCTCAATATTGTTTTATATCTGTAACTTAATTCACCTTTAAATTAATTAAAATTCTTTCCTGATTGCTGCCGCTATAAATTATGCGTTCATTTCACATAAAGAATTTATGTATTTAATATAATTTCCATTATGTCTTCCACGTTTAATATTTTTATTAAATTGAATGTTTTTACTGTATTTTTAAATCGATATGTCGCGAGCAACAACGTGACCTCTTTTCTCTTTTTTCTACAGTATGACTTATATCTTGTTAGGTAGCCACATCTCTCGTTTTGATGGAGCTTCTCAATGCTGTGTTTCGAATAAAATGATTTTTCTCGAAACTAACAGTTACAAATTAAAGTTGTAGCTCTTCTCTCGAGAGCGAGACCTCGTCCTGAATAGCGTCAACTTGCGAGTCAAACGCGGTCAATCAAAGAACGGATAGAATACCGTAAGAGATCGGATAATAATTCTCTTCACATCATTACATGGTCTTCGTATCGATCTTTACAACATCTTATATAAGATATAATGTAGATGAGAAGTATCTTACGCTTAATTAATTTACTTTCACTTACAACAATTTTAATATATTTAATAATTAAATAAATCGGACTAGATACTTGTTACAAAAAATCAACTGATTGAAATTAATTCAAGTCTCTTTTCATTATAGAAGAAAAAAATATAAAAATATAAAATAAAAAAGAAAATGTAAATTATTAATTTTATATAAATCCGTATATATCATTTATATAAAATTTATGATTTACATGGATTTATCAACGCACTTACTTCATTACCGCTCGACAAATCTCGATAATATGCGCGACCTTCATTTTCTTGTTCGTCGACGAGTTCCACATTCTTTTCGTCCGGTCGGTGGAGCGGGATAAACGTGGACTGTGAAAACCACCCCCGAGCACCACGTGATCACGAGCGGGGAATTGCGACCCCTCGAAGTACGGAGGGTGAATGCGATCTCGCTCAAGGTCGCACGTGGACCGCTGCGAGCGATATCTCGTCTCGACTCGACTCGACTCGACTCGACTCGACTCGACTCG
>Ga0157363_1005105_pt1 | contig 12210 bp, 3 predicted proteins | sample AttsexASBM1_FD_111477 | JGI IMG/M metagenome (GOLD analysis project Ga0157363, IMG submission 111477) | Fungus gardens microbial communities from leaf cutter ant in Ribeirão Preto, State of São Paulo, Brazil - Atta sexdens ASBM1 | ecosystem: Host-associated > Fungi > Mycelium > Unclassified ...
CATGAACTTTCCGTAGTAGACGATACATTGGAAACACTCAGTGCGCCAAAGGAATACCAACGGCTGCATAACTAGATAATTCTAATACTAATTGGATGGATTATATACATTCTTTTTACTATTGTAGTATGTGTTTATATGATGCGGTTTGACGTACCAATAAATTTCATTACAATTTATTATCTATTTGTGGAATTTTATTCAGAAATTGTAATTATCTTAAGCGCTCTGATTTGGGGAACTATCCTTAGGTTAGTATACAGAGTTAGTATACTTAGTTAGTATACAGAGTGTCCCAGAACGACCGCCAAATATTTTGTGTGCTAATAGAGCGAACTAAATTGAATCGAAAAGTCTTCTAACATTTTGCAATTTTTGCGATCTTAACAAGATGTTAATTATTAAAAAAATGTCGAATATTGGCTTTCAATAACTTTTTATTCAATCAATTTTAAGAAAAAAAAAATTTTAAGAAAGTAATAAAAATTGTCTAAAAATTGTTTTTATCTAAAAATTGTATTGTCTTCTCATAGAATTCTAAGAATTTTTTAAGAATTTTTTAGTATCATATTTTCTCATGTAGATAAAAAATAGTTGCCAATAAGAAAATACTAAAAAGTTAATAAAAAATTCTGAAAATATTATATAAAATATAATAAAACATAAAAAATAAGTAACAAAATTTTTATTTAGTTTGACTTTGATTTTTTATTAATAACAATTAAAATATATATCATATAAAATATATATAGCAATTAAAATATATATCCATAATGCATATATCTTATTTTTAATAAGACATTATAACTGAATATTTTTCATTAAATTCAGATACACAAGCTCCAGATTTCACCAAGTCAATAATCGGTTACAAATACTCTGTTCTGATCTTTTCGAAAATAATGCAGATAGAAGACAAAACAGATGTATTTTAGTACATCAACAGATGACGGGAGTTAAGGATTGCAAACAATATATATGGATTATAATGTAATTTTTTAAAAAGAAATACTGTTTATACATATGTATGCGAACGTATGTATGTATACAGTGTGCTTCATGGTGTAATATCTCAAAAAGAATAAAAAATTTAAAAAATGTTTTTGAAAGTAGAACGGTTTAAGGAGGGGAGAAGGGCATACTTTAGTTACGTTTATTTTTTCTAGATAGAGACGACAAAAAGATGTAATGGTCATTTTCGTTTTTTTAAATAGAATTATATGATTTTCTACACTATATAATTCTTCTAATCATTCTGCATATAAAAGTATTAAGATAGAAACATCAAAAAACTAATATTTTAGAGATATTGTATAAAAGAAACCTATAGTTGGTACATGGGATAGTGGTACATGGGGCACATATACATATTATCTATTTAATACTATAAAACAACAAATGATAATATTGCATAAAAATATATTATTTCCGCAGAAACATTGCGGCTATCATGCTGCAATAAGTTATTTCAAACCTATACATATATATATATATATATATATATATATATATATATATATATATATATACAGAGTGTCCCGAAATTTTTTGCCAAACGCTCTTGTGTAGATAGAGTTGTGTAGATATTAAACTGAATCGAAAAATCCTGTATCATTTTACAATTTTCGCAATAGCGTTAACAAGATATTAACAAGATATTAACAGAATTGGAAAACGTTACTTTTTCCGTTACTTTTTATAATAAACAATTTGATAATAATGTTACAATTTTTTGTACTAACTGTTAAAGTTGTATCAGGAAAAGATTTTTATCGAGCATAATCTTAGCGTTATGCTTAGGTTTTATGCTTTAGGTTTAGGCTAATCTTTTAGTTATAAAAAATTGCATTGTCATGTTTAGTATAAAAAGTAAACATAATGGCTTCCCAAACTCTGAATATTAATTACTCTAAAAATTGCTTAATATTCGATAATTTGTTTCTCAAATATTAAATCACAGATAATAAATCAATTTTACAAAAAGAACTTTAAGAAGCAAAAATTGTTTAATTTCTTCTGATAGAACTCTAAGAATTTTTTGATAATTTTTTATTAACTTTTTAGTACTGCATTTTTTATTGATAACTATTTTTATCAACATAACAAAATACGGTATTAAAAAATTCTGAAAAATGCTATTTTTCTGTAAAGTTAACGGTACTTGAGTAAAAAATTATTAAAAAACAATATTCAACGACTTTTAGTAATTAATATCTTGTGAACTAGTGTGAAAATTGTAAAATAGTAAAAGACTTTTTGACTCAGTTTAGTCCGCTTTATCTGTGCACAAAGTATTTGGTAGCCATTCTGGCATATCCTGTATATAATGCCGGTAAAAAATTTTGCCTGTATGAATATACATAAATATATTTAAACATACATAAATATAAATAAATATTTATCAACATATATAGTTATATATGAAATATCTATACATGCTATACATCTTTCTTTCTTTTGTAAAATTACTTTTTGGTGTAACAGAAATAATAATAATAATAATGCAAAAACATTAAAAATAATTTAAAGGATAATTTTCGTACTATTTGTTTAAAAAAATAATAAAGTTTGGAGAAATACAAAAAAATTATTCATATAAGATTATATATAAAATTATACATACTTGTATATGAATGATTTTTTTTACATTCAGTAATTATTTATATTAGGGGACCCCCCCTCCCCAATGACCTTGACATATATTGTCAAAATCGTGACTCTGAATGACTTTCAACTTTTTATTTAACCATTGTTCCTTATACGTTAAAAAGTTATTAACAAAAAAGTTTGAAAAAATAACATCTTATTTCTATTATATATATGTATATGTAATATTAAAAACTATTCTATATCCTTCCTTGCTTATGTTATGGCTTTCCATGCAAAGAGAATTCCATCTCATCTTCCTCCTATTAAAGGATGCACGACTTTCCATGCGAAGCGACTTCCATTTTGCTTCCCCCTCCCCCCCTCCCGCCAAGGAACACACTTTCTACGCGAAACGAGTTCCACCCCACCTTCTTCCTTGCTAAATTTCTATTTTATATAATAGAAAAGAGATATTATTTTTCAAATTTTTTTGTTAATAATTTTTTAATAAATAATCGACTGATATCAAAGATAAAATTTATTGGAGGTTATTCAGGGTCATAACTTTGACGCAAAGTCATTGTGAGGGAGAGAGGGGTCCCCTAATGTAAACATTCACATTTCTCCAAACTTGATTTTTTTCTAAAAATAACAATGCAAAAATTATCCCTTTAATTATTTTTGATGTTTTTACATTATTATTTTTATTATAAAGTAATTTTATTAAAAAAAAGGGATATATGAATCTGTACGTATCTCCCCTACGAAATATTGCAGCAATATTCTAACAATATTTCAATAGTATGCGATATTACATAAATTGTTGCAATATTGAAATTATAATAGCTTATTAGAAATATTGCAACAATATTGTAAAATACTGTGATTTTAATATTTTCTACAATATTCGAGAGTCTAGAAAGCACATCCAGAGTTATATTTCGATTTCCTAGTGCCATCCAGATATTATTCCATCCTTATTTACCGAACATTAAACAAGTATAGCACCCGGAAAATATCTAGATGGGAATCTGAACATGCTTTAAAAAAGATTGGGAATCTGCAGGAAACTCACTACTTTCACTAACTCGATTACTGTACTCCTTCCTATATGACTTTTGGACGTTCCTTCTTATGAGAAACGTATCCCTCTGGTGATGGAACCGCGTACTTATTTATTAAATTGTAATATTGCAACAATATATTGCAACAATGTTTTATAAAATATTGCTATCTTTTAAAATAATATTGCTACAATATTTTATGGATTATTTTACATATAATTATATGTGTTTATGAATATTTATACAAGTTTATATATATTTATACATACTTATACATATTTATACATGAAAAATTTTTTACCGGGATATATGTATAATATGTACATATATAGAGGAAGCCCGGGCAACATGGACGTTAAGATTGAGAAGAAAAAAAATGACAATTAAAATTAAGAAACTATTTTTCATAAATCTCGTAAAGGACTTAACTTTGAAATAAAATAAAAAAAAATTTTAAACTTGAACATTAATATGTCGTTTTAGTTAAATAAAAAAAAGAAATCATCCGCTTTGCTTGACTCTTCCGGAGCAAAGCGAATGAATCACTCAAGCAATGCAAACGAAATTTAAAAAATTAGAATTAATCTCGGCAATTGTAAGTCACAAAAGTAGCTACCAAATCCTCTATATGTAGTGTGGCCCCTTCCATAAGCCCATTTGAAGCAATAACTGGATCAGTCATAAATAAATCATCACACTGCATTGTGACAAAAAATAAAAATGAGTACAAACAAACACGTGCCTTTCATACATTCGAAAGGTCGTTTATCCCTCCGTATTCTCAGTATTTTCATTGTCAATCATCAATCATATACTGAGTAAAGAGGATGAATCATCCGCTTTGCTCCCACCCACTTTGCCCAAAAGACCTACCTGGCGCGAATTTGGAAAGATTAGAATAAGTTGAAGCACCAAGTGAAAAATTTTTAATCTCGAATATACGTTTAAAGACACAAAATTCTTATAAAAAAATCATTCACTGGTTAAGGAACAATTACAGATAATAATTAAGCTATCTAAGGAAAAATCGCAAGAAAACTCAATTTTCTATATGTCTCTATTAAACACAAATGAATGCAATAATATGTCGTTTACTGTCATAGTGCCACTGGTCGGTCATACCTTCAACTGCTACAGACTCATAGCGCAATTTCAGAAAAATTTTATTTATGTAAGATATATAAATAAATGAAAATAAAAGATATTCACTTTACTCAGAGCGTCTATTTTGCCTAGGTTTCCCCTATATATAATATATTATATATATAATCAGATCCGGCATCTATAGTGTGGAATCGTGAAGTACTCCATATCCAAAATTTAGCTTAGTATATAAATCCACACTAAAGGAATCCAAGAATTAAAAATCAACTGTAAACTTTTTAAAATGTTGTGTGCGGATGCTGATCGATATTTGTGAATCGCGCGCAGATTCAATTTTTAGAGATCATTTATACTAGCCATAATCGTGTGCCGTATGTCGTTATCTTAAGAATTGACTAATCACAATCAAGCATTCCTTTCTTACAACTGAATGAGAGAGGAATAAATGTAATTAATCGAAATGATTAATTAATTTTACAAATTACGGCCAATATAACTGAGCTCTTGTCGACTATTAGACAGAGTGTCGCAATTTGCAATTGTAAAAAAAAAGATCGTCATTTTGTACTTTTCTTCCTTTTATTTCGTCAGTCAAAAATTCCACACGATTCCTACGAGCGAGGTAAGTTGCCGGTCCTATATATAATATGTGTACAATATGTATGCATATACATATACCTACAAAAATACATAATTAACTTCAACTGTGTGAAATAATTGCACATTTTGAACCGATCATAAGTTACAATTATAATTTAAATCAAATTTGAGATTAAACATATATTTTGCTTATTTCTGGTACGTGTGCTTTATGATTTGATTAATTATAATAATTATCATTTATTTACAGACACGTCCACTTATAACTATGCTTTATATCAAACTAAATAAACGCAAACTAAATAAAATATTTAACATACAAATGTTACTACTAATGCTATGGAACTTTGCTTTCACTACTTTCTTCTATATCCAAACATATTTAATGCTTAAAAATGATAAACAAACACGATGATATGGACATTTGAAAAACTTTTCATCCTTTTATATGGACATTTTTATTTTATTCTGAGAACGCGTTCTTCCTCACATTAAACTACATATGTCAAACTGTTTACCGTAAGATATATAATAGAATTAAAACATTACTAATTTTTTATAACTAGAATAATAAGCACAAGCAATAATTTCGCAACAATAAATTTATACATATCGAAATTTTTTTCGAAATAATGCAATTTTATTTATTGGGTGCAAAATTTTCAATTTTATTACAAATTTTTATATTGTATAAAAACAATTTCAGATTAACGAGACAGTAACAGTTCTTCACAAATTATCCAGTTATAATCTCGATGAGGACTTACGTGAACAGGTAAATAATTACAATGAAGTGTTACATAAAATTTTAACTATTCTATGTGTAATTTTACTAGCGTTTGTGGAAATTTGATCACCTGCATAGATTTTACCGAACGATTATGCAAAAAATTAAGACATTATAGAACAGCAATTGTATTATAGTCTTATATATTTTAGGATACTTGTGCACATACTAACATTATAGTTAAGAATATGTAGACTAGAAAAAGTTTTATAAATTTTTTTTATTTTATATGCCGGAAGCGAACATTTGAAATTTATCAATGTTCTATAAAATAAGCACTATGCATTTTAGCATATAAAATTGAAAATAATTTATAAAACTTGCAATTAGTGTTATTTAGTTTAATATTAAATTTGTCTCAAATAATTTATTAATATTGACGCTGTTTACACTTTGAAACTGAATAATTGATTGATTTTGACACATATTAAAAATGACGAAATATTATTAACTTAAGAGTAAATTAAACAATACAAAAACTGTAATTAAATTAAAATTGAAACGATTAAAATTGAATAATCATAACATTGGCTGCTAGTTTGAGCATTCTTCAGTTGTCACAAGCGAATATATTATACATAAAATAATAAAAATAACTGTAAAAAAATTATACATGCGTTGTGCTCTGCTTGATGAGTGCTTCACTGAGTATACGAATTTGTTCGCAACGATTGAAAAATGGATTGTTGTTGAATTCGATAATCTAGTTTGATGAAAACATGATAAATAGATTTAAGGGATTGTATTGCTCTTTTCATATCTAACAATGTAACGTAATTGATGTTTTAATGTCTTAATTTTATGGCCATTTGATAGAATTTACGCTAATGTCTGAATTTTCTGAAAGATATAACTGATATTTATTCAATTATTTATTTTAATTAGATTTTACAATTTATGTTGCAAATAAAACTAAGGGAAGTAAAATTTGGCATCGGACTTTTCCACTTTGGATATAATTTCGTTCGCCAGGTACATATTAATTAAATATTAATTAAAAAGATAAGCATATATAATAGAATGTACACATATGTAATAGAATGTATACATAGACAATAAATACTTCTACATATATTTTTAATAAATTATATAAATATCTAAATAGCAACATAATATTTCAAATTCATGGAGAAATATCATTTCTCCATTAACTGCATTTTTAAATTTTTCATTGTTAATTTAATTCAAAATTCTTTTATATTAATTCTCAATTTAATATAAATATTTTCATTTCAAGTATAATAAAAGCATATTTTTTTCAGTTCTACAGCGGAGTTCTGTCCTTCTTGATGATTTTAATATCGGTATATAATAGATTTCTCTCATGCTTGAGAAAAATTTTGATATCAACATATATAATTAAATGTACTTTGGTTAAATAAAATATTTATGATTGTTATGACAAGATTCGAGATTTCTCAGCTATATTGTTTAGTAGACTATCTTATAAGAATTATAGCACATCTTATAAAGATTTGTTTAATATTTTTCAGCTGGATTTAACAAACGACAAATATTTTTATGCGTTACATTACCAGAATTCTGATGAATTCTGATGAATCTCAGCGCACTCTGGCAGTTTAATTATTTTATTAACATTTTATTGAATAAATATGCTCATAATATGTGTCTATATTATTTCATTAATAATAGTAATCGAATATAAAATACAGATAGATAAAGTACGTAATCCATCATATATACGCTTTTTAATAAAACATGTATGTAATAAAAAATAGAATCCTAATATATCATTTTTAAACTTTCTGATTTTATTTATTCTATGTAATCAATTCTCAGGAAAAATGTTGGTAATTAATGTAAGGGATATCGATGATCTTGATTTTGACATTATATTGTTAAGGTCGTGGTCTGAGTGATCTCTAGATTAGATAGCGTCCTTTATTAAAAAGTTATTAACAATAAAAGTTTGAAAAATGGTATCTTTTTTTCTATTGTATGAAACAGAAATTTTCTGTTTTAAAATATATTTTACTTTCCACACAATTTTCCTCGCGAAGCGACTTTCACTTCACCTTGATTTTGATATATCTTGTCATAATTTTAAATGATCTTCAGCAAATTTTAGACAGTTTATCCCACCTTTCCTCCTTTTATATAGTAGAAAAGAGATATCATTTTTCAAACTTTTAACACAGGACAATCGCCACCTAAAACCTGTTAGAAGTCACTTAAAGTTGTAATCTCGACAGTATATGTCAAGATCAAGGTCGTCGGCGCGGTGTCTCTTAAAATGCATAATTACCAAAATGTTTTATACATAATTATATAAAATTATAATATAAACATTTTTTCGTACAAAATACAAGAGCTGGATTCGACTCCTGGCCGAGGTAATATTTTTCGCAATAAATTTATTTACGGTTTTTTAGCTCATTATTTAACATCTTTCAAATATGATGCCCGATTGATCAAATTATTGAAAATTGCTTATCAATTTAATTTAATTTGTGATATTATTACAGTAATTTAATTTTTTAGTTTTTACAAATCCGGAAAACCAATTCGGCGCGCAATTCTAATGATTACAAACATGATATATGTATACGCACGCACGCACGCATATATCAGGTCCCTAAATTAATTTTTACACAAAACTAAACGCTTTCAAAATACATTTTATTTAGAATGTGAAATATCTTTCATTATAGATCCTTGATCATCCTTGATCATCTTTGAAAAATCATTTCATTAGAACGCAAATGAAGAATTTTATGATGCTGCGTCTTCTATTCTATTGTAAAGGTTGTCTATTTTGAGAAATATTACTCTTATCTATCTGATAATGCTTTATCGTACTGTTTTCGGGTGACTTTAATATCAATTTATTCAATGTTATTTCCATACTGTATGAGTTTACTAAAGCAACGTTTAAGATATATGAAATATTATTGAAACGTTTTTTTAAATATTCAAAATATCATACCATATAAGAGAGAGAGAGAGAGAGAGAAATAGAAAGAGATAGGCAATATTTTAAAAACATTTATAAAATATTATATTAACACATTGATAAAATTTATGTAAAATCAATATTTCAAATGTTGATTTAACTTTCTTATTTATTAGATATTTTCATATTTTCACAGATATACTTTTTCATGGGATTTTATGAGAGTATACATGCAGTAAAAAAATATTTTGTAGTTGCATTAAAATTAATCTTTGTTAAAATTTTATGTATAATATATTTATTTATTATCTTTGTTAAATTTCTAACATATTCAAATGTTAATGTAATATAATTTGATTGTTATTTTGTGTTAAATTAATGTTTAACATTTCTTAATGTTAAAATAACACAATTTAAATTTAAGTGAATAAATAACATAACAATAGTTTAAAACATAAATTATGAGATAAATAAACTAAACAAATACGTATTAATTTAAATAAATGTTAATTTTACTGAAAGATATGCTTCCACAATTTATTTCCACATTGCGTCAAAGGGTTACATCTTAATTTTACATTCTAACATATTGTTTGTTACATTTTAACATATTATCTTGTACAGTTATTAATATAAAAATTTAAGTAGACTATTTGAAACATGTGAAATATGTTGAATTTAACGCCAATTTTTCAACTATATGTAACGTTGTTTCCCGTAAATGAAAACTAGTAAGCAAAAAACAAGTACACTTTCGATTAAAATTTTTATATCGATTACCAAGGCAAAAACAAACGCCAGATATGGAATGGTTAATCTGAAAGAGTATGTAGATTTTGTGGGGAGCGTATTCCGATAATAATTTATGGTAAGTAATTCCCGTGCAGTCTTGGAATCGCGTTCGCGCGGATTCATTTTGAATCGAGAGAAAAACGAAAACGTTCTCCGTATTACTTTTTCCCTTCCTCCTTTTGCTCTTTCGACGCAAAATGGTTCGCTAAATGCAATTTACGGCGGCTCTCGCAGTTCGCTTGTCGCGTTTCGTTAACTTAAGAGCGGAAATTGTTCAACGATAAACGCATAAAGTAGATGGAAGGTGCAAGAATTGATCAAACTATAACGCCGTAAAGCCTAATAATTCCGACTAGAGCATAAATAGACGATAGGTAATCGACGAGATAACGGTTCAAGGAAAATCCAATCTTGAACGAGAGGTCGGTGAAGTTCAATTTATTGCGGTTGACTGCACTCGCTCGATGCATTTATGTAAATGCTGTGTCGATTATGCGTCACTAGACACGATATAACAGAGGAAGTTTCAAAATGTACTTAGGCTCAAAATCTCCCTGGTTGCGTTGTTATATATCCTAGAGTGAGTTTCTTGAACTGCTTAATTTATTCTATTCTCGATATCACAGTTGTTTACTTCCAAGACCGAGATAAATCTTCTTTAGAGTTCCTCCAATTCTCAGAAGCTTACATAAATTGATTTATACTCTCTAAGTTATAAATCAAAGCAAAAAGAAAAGCATGGTCTTATGGAATACTAGCGTAGAATAATTAACTACATTTGTTCATAATGTTCGATTTTAATATCTAAGTTTGATAAAATTTTTCCGGATCTTTATAAAAGATAATTATAAAACAAAAAAAAATACTGTATCGACAAAACAATATAAAAATATGAACGTGTCCAAATGGACGTCGTGCCATTTATTAAATGCCGACTATATATATTTAAAAAATTAAATATGTACAATTAAAAGTGTAATAGGCAATCCGGGAGCAATAATCGCGATTACGCAGTATATCATACTTTATCTCATAGCAACGCCATTTAATTGGAACGCTATTAAATAATAATCTCTAAAATAGAAAAGAATCTGTTCACTAAATATATATCAACAATAATGCACTATTGAAACTGTTTAGTCTGCTTTGATTAACAGTGTAAACGTGTCAGCTGTGTTAGTTCACACGCCACGTTCGTGGCATATCGATGAAATTGGTACGAGCTGTTGCGTTACCGGAGTGTTTATAATCTCTCTTTTTTTATTGAATTTTCTACAAACGAAACGTGCATCTGCACGAGATGACGCAGTATAATAATAAATTCAGATATTTTATAATGCTACAATTTTATGATCTGCCAGCGATTGATATTGATATCTCGTTGACAATATGTAGCATACTTTATACGCAGTGCGAAATGCATTGACAATACGCATAGTTCAACGTAATATAATATAAAAAAATATCGAGAATACGAATACCTGCAATTTCTCAAATGGATATAAATCCGCTTTTGATGTCTATTCATATTTGGACGTCAATATGAAAACGGAACTGACCAATCATATAATGGCAAAGCCTGTCTTGTCTAGAAAAACAAATAAAAGAAAAAAATTGGGTCTGTACTTGATGTAACTCCAAATATTGGCAATTTCTTTCATCGCGTTACAGCATCGTTGTTTTCGTTAAACAAAACTGAAAAAAGGATGTGGAAAAAGCGAGTGACGCGTCAATCCATGTAAAATAGTAGGCTTCTCTAAAATACTAAAATACTGTTGTTCCCTAACGTTTAACTTTCCGGAGCTAATGTAAATCTATTGGACCTATTCAATTATATTCCTCTAAAGCTAACGGTGAGTCTATTGAACCTTATGCAGTGTTTGTTTAGATAACAAAGATAGCAAAAAGTAATTCAGTTTTCTCTGTAATGTTGAGATAAAATACATTATTTTACATAACATACATTATTTTATTTGAATTTACATTAGTTATTTATTTTTGTATTTATTTTACATAAAAATGTTAATTTAATTTTCTTTATTTTACACATATCTGAATTTGAATTATTTTTATTAAGGATGTATGTATTTTTATTTCAACAAAATAAAAAGATTAAAAGTAATACAAAATTTGCAAGCAATTTAGTATCCTAATCAAAAATTATTTCAATAGGAAATAGATATTTTTAAAAAATAATTAAAATAAAATAAGGAAATTTTTATTTAAATGATAAAATTGTAAACAATAAATATAAATTTAAAGATTAAATATTAAATATAAATATTGATCTTATTAAATTGTTTCATCATGTATATAATATTCATTATTTATTTTGTGTGTGCAGCGACATCTCGTGCAGA
>Ga0157363_1005106_pt1 | contig 12209 bp, 4 predicted proteins | sample AttsexASBM1_FD_111477 | JGI IMG/M metagenome (GOLD analysis project Ga0157363, IMG submission 111477) | Fungus gardens microbial communities from leaf cutter ant in Ribeirão Preto, State of São Paulo, Brazil - Atta sexdens ASBM1 | ecosystem: Host-associated > Fungi > Mycelium > Unclassified ...
CTTTGTTTCGTTGCTAAACACGTCAAAATATGAAAGAGAAAAAATGAGAGAGAGAATAATATTATTAAAAAAAATTAATTATTTATATCTATATTATATACAGATATATTATATATCTCCTTTATTTCCCGAAAGTTGTTTCGCCTTGTATCCGAAAATATCTAGTGGCATTAGATATTTAAAGAAAGCTAATAAATCAGGAATTTGTTGATTTTTAATTTTTGTGAATTCTTAAATGAATATTTAAATGAATATTTAAGATAGGTCAAAAAATATTGTAACGCATAACTCCTATTTTTCATGCAATTTTTTCACAGAACAGAAAAAGGCTTATAAAGTCAAATTATTAGAATAAAGAACAATAAGTATAATTCATGAGGTTAGGAATCGGCGCTGAAACAATAATAATGCTCAAGAATATATAATATACAATAATATAAAAATAAATTTAATTATTTCTGAACATTTCAGCTCCGGCAACATTTTGAGCAGGAAAATATTACTAACATTATAGCAAAAATATAAAGCTGAATTATGAAGCGCAGTCATATTTCGAGCGTTTCCATATACAAATTGTGCAGACCATACAATGAGGTACGATCATCCTTAATCAAATGTTCATTATTAAATGTTGTACACAATAGTTTTATGGCTAAGTGGTAACGGATTGCCAATCTCAAAATTGTTATCAAGAGAAAAGAATTTGTCGTTGTTGAATATAGAAAAATGATGTAAATTACGATCTTAAAAAGAATTGCTCAATATTTCTATATTTTAATTTCGTGTTGCACTAAGCAAAAATTTTAGTATTTAAGCGATTTTGAAATTTAAGGCACAGTAATTCCAATTCTGAATGATGATATTATTTGAACAGAATTATTTTTAATTTTTGATTTTATGATTTCTTAACTTGAAAAGAAATCTCTAAATTTAATTTTTTTATTATTTTGTAAAATGTCAATAAAGTTTAACTATTAATTTTCCGTCCGTAATATGATAGTATAATCCTGTATTTGATAGATTACAAATATTTTTACGTCAATTAAAATTATCTATACAGTACTTTTATATTTTTTAAAAAATTATACGCAAAATGAAGTCATTGCAATGATGTCTAATTTTGTTGTAGAATTTATGCATTCTTTCTTAAAAATATATTATAAATGCTTGGGTATAATGTAAAATTAGTCGATTTGCACAATAGTTTTTTGTAATTTTTTCCCATCTTTTCTCTCTCTTTCTCTTCTTACTATTTCTACATTTACTATTTTTACATGATTGTACTCATATCAAGTAGAGAAACACGTTACTCACAATCACAGGTCTTTGTCATTTTCCATCGAAATTTTGATGTGATTTCTAATGAGACCTAAGTTTTAGCATATTCTATCAGCGGTATAATACTGAGAATAAATCAGTGCGATAAAATCATTAAGTAGATACTTGAAATGTTGATTTGTGCCCCTTCTATTCCAGAAAAAAAGCGTTATTAAATTTTACAATGTCCGTCTTGAAGGCTGAACATTAAAGCGGAACATTGCATCGTACAATAATCAATCGGATATAAAAATTGTCCTAGAAGCGAACTCTTGTCCAATTCAGCGTGAAGCATGATTATTCTTTGTATGAATATGTGATATGACGCTTCCCATTATACTATATAGCTATTGTGTCGAAAAATCGTCTGTTTATCTCGCAGTTATCACGTGTCTCTTACATGCGAGGTAAAGTTCACATATATATGATATGAACTCTGACGTCTCGAAAAACGAAGTGTTTGACGTAGTTGTCAGCTTGCTCTTTAGAATTCACTTCTGTGTGCTCTTATATACAAAAAAGTGCTAGTACATTTATTATCAATTCACGAAAAAATATACACGGATCATATCGCTGTAATTATGATTAATAGTTTACAATATCGCATTCTTTAGAATATTGTTTAAAAGGTCAATATGATTTCATACACGAGCGTATAGCATTTCCGATACAAAATTATTGCGATTCCAAAATTGTTATTTTTTTAATGAAAAATGTTTTCAACATTAAAATTTTAATTTGAAAAACGACTTAAAAATTTAAGAAAAATTCAAGAAAAATAATATAATGAATTATACGAACTGTTAATCACTTTTGTACGAACTATTAATCACTTTTATACATTTTATTGTGTGACGTAACAGATGCCAATTACGTATTTATCCACATAAGTTGCAAAAGTACAAGGAATTTGCTGTGAAATATAATTTCAAATCAATAAAACTTTTATTATCCTTTAGTAAACTGTGAAATCACGTCTGCTTAGCTGCTCCCCCCCTCCCTCCCCATCTAACCAAATCTTAATGAATAAATTATGTAATAATATGCTATTTATGTGCTCTCAAAATCTGGAAAAAAAATTTTCGTTAGCTAAAAAAAAATTTTTTGTGGAGGCTGAGTAGGCTGTCAGTCAGCCCTTTCACGTGTTAATAATCATCGATTTGGAAAATCATACACAGGATTTATACGCTATTTATGCGCTTTCACATTCACATAGTTTCAATTTTTGCACTGCATCCCTTAAGGCTTTTGCCTCTTGGAGAAACAATTATATTCATCCTTAAGTCGTTTAAAATTGCAAATTACGCTATCTAATTATGTAAAATACAAGTAATATGTAAATACATCCAAGAGGGAAGTGCCTTTGATTTTCCAAATCGGTTGTTTTTAACACATGAGAGGGGGGGGGGCCGACTGACAGTCTACTCAGTTTATGCTCACAAAAGTTTTTTTTAGCTAAACAAAATAAGCGCAAAAAATTTTTTTTGCGGATTTTGAGAGCGCAATAAATGATAGCACAGTATTATATAATTTATTCATTTGGTTAGGCTAAGTTAAGTGGAGGGGGGGGGGGACAGCTAGGCAGATGTAATCTCGTTATACTAACTTTGAAAAATTTACTTATAATTTTTATTATAGTGATATCAACGCTTTTTAATAAAATCTGAAATATTTGATGATATGATTTGATGATTAAATATGTATATAATATTCTTATAAAGAAAATTGTTTGTCAATTTATTAAGTAAAAGATTGATTTAATTATTATGTTTTATTAGAGAAGAGAGAAAGAGAGAGAGAGAGAATTATAAAAAATTTTGTTAACGAGCAGAATATAGAAAAACAACATTTAACTATCTTTATATTATACATATTTAACATTCAATCTGTCTTTCAAAGACGTAAGTTCATTAAGGGCAGTAATAATATATACGTGACCTTTCTAGATATATATGTTTCATTGTCCCTCGCATTCGCGCGTAATTTTTCTGCTATAGTCAATCGATTAAATCAACTACGGCACTCGACTTTGACGTTTGTTGACTAAGGGATGATTCTATTATAAACCACTTCACATACTGAGATTTTTTTTGCGTTGGAGTTACGATTTCACTAAATAATGAAGGCTTTTCAATTGATATTTTTTTTAAAGTGTAAATTTGTGTTTTGCAAATACGCATGGATTATTAGATAAAATGAATTTTCTTTTGCCCGAATTAAAATAAAAATGTCATCACGAAATTATTGAATGTTATTAATCAAATATCGAATAATTACATGTCTGATATATAACTATAATTTTTTGCTTTTAATTTTTTTCTAATTTAATCTATTCAACAAAATTTTTCTTTTATGCTAAAATATATGATTATTCGTTTTATAAATGTCTATACATTTTATAGTATCATGTATATTTTTATATATAGGTATTTAATAATTTGTAAAAACATAATATATAAAAAAATAAAATAGCGATTTTACGATTCAAAATCCTTTCTTCTTTTATAAAAAAAAGTCTACAAATAAGAATTATGATTGTTAATATTTACATATCATTCATTTTATTTCATTTGCTATCATATTTATAGGAAATAAAAATGAAGATTATAATACGTGTATTTATAACATGAATGTAGATTGAATGTTAATGTTATTGTACATGAATGTTAATTAGGTATAGATTCTACATTTTGATTATCTTATCTCAATTATTCTTTTAAATAGTTGTTTTTTTAAATAAAAAAACAAAAATAAAAGATACATGATAAGAGCAATAAATCAAACGCAATAAGCCAACCTTCTTCTAATACACCGACGGGCAGAAAAGATTAGATATTTGCATTTTGTATAACGTATGTACATTTGCCCGTTTGATTAAAAAAAAAAAATGACTTCTGTTTGTCCAATCAGAAAAAATGTTTCATTCCGACTATGTGACTCTACCATGTAATTTTCGTCATGCAATCAAAAGCTAATCTTGATAAATTAGAAGGAACATTTCGTAACATGTGAAATATATTGTTACGTAGACATCACATATGTATATAATTGTAATTGTATAGTATATACAGTTGTATAGTATATACAGTTTGTGTTGAGCAACTGAATTACAAAAACTAATGATTGCTATTCTATAGTTTGATTTGAAGCAGCGATATGCATAATTTTCTTTTTTGATCGATTATATCGAATGTTCGATAATACATGTTACTCCATTTATGGAGCCTTAATCAATTTTTTCTTAATTGTTCGCCAAAATTTGTTATATATATAATCTTTCTTTTTTCATTCTTGTGACTATAAGATACTTCACAAGAAATTCTTATTTTTTTTAAACACTTTAAACATGAATATATATTTATTATAATATTCATTTCACATGTAATTGGCAATTAAAGATTTTCAATTAAATTAATGTAGTATAACTAAAAATGGCTCCATCAAAAAACAACAAAAAATTACATATTTTTAAAAATTTATTTTATCGATATTGAACATTAAATATCATTTGATGCAATTGATGGAAAATCATTTAGGCAAATAAATGTAAAAACGTTGTAAAAGGATATAAAAGATTCCGTCTTTCAAATTTAAAGTTTTTCTAGATGTCTTTTGAATATTTATTGTTTGAACTTCTTTCGTAGATGTTTAAGTCCATAATTTCCGAATGATAACAGCGGAAAATTTTCCGGATGACCTTGAATGCGAATCTTCAACTACATTACGCAAAGCTCTGGCCGATAGTTCTCGGAGATGGTTCTTTTTAAATTAGTTGTACAATCCACACGAAATATTTTTAGTGCTTTCCAGTGTGAAGTCTTTCGTTAATGTTATTTTTGTATCTTATGGACATCTGCCAAAGTGCATTTTGCTTCATGCTTCGTTCATTTTGTTCATAGTGTATTTCTCTTTGTTGTGCTATCAATTATCGCTATAGTGCTTTCGCAACATTATTTCAAAACCAATAACATCAGAATCAATCAGAGTATTATGATAATAATTATGTAGTACAATATTTTTGGAAGTAAACATAAATATTATAAAATTATTAAATAATTTATTTTATTGTGAATTTTTTTATTGTAAAATTTTTAAAAGCAATAATGTGTTAATATAGATTACATCTTATCATTAAATCTAATAATTATGCTAACTGGTCATATTTTATCATTTTTTTTTATTAAGTGTCGATTTGCTAAAGTTAATTCATCTTTAATTATAAAATGAGTAGTCAAAATTATTTAACAAAAACCTAGAGATTATAAATAATTAATGAAAATACGAATGACTAATGAAAATTATACCGAACTTTTAAAATAAAGTTTTATAAAATGGCATTAGTTTTGAATGAGGATGAAATACAAATAGTTGTATATGTTGAAAATAGCAAATTTGTATTAAATCGATTTCGCATTGACACAAGCACTATTTTAAAACTCATTATAGATATCATTGTAGACACTATAGATAATATCATTATAGATATAGATAATAATAAATAAAGTCAGACAATAACGATGATGATGATGATTCGTGAAATTTTCAATTTAATTTATGTCGCATAATGTGTCATATGTGTTTTGATCGTTTTCTGGAAATTATAACTTCATTTTTAATCCTTTGACACGCACATGACATGCTGCAATGCAACCACGTGCCATGTGAATAGAAGCGTGGGAGTGAAGAACGCTACGGAATCACATTGATGCGATGTTGAAAAGATATGTCAAAAAATTATGCGAATAAAAATTATAGTAGAAATAATATTGAATTGTACTTCTATACACGTATACTAAAGTATGTAGAATATATATTATGTGTGTGTGTGTGTGTGTGTGTGTGTGTTTGCTTTATTTATATAATTTTACATACTTGTTTCACAGTGGACTTTAGATTGCGTTATTGTTAGTATTATTACTATTTGAAATATACATGTTTTAGCTAAGGTAAATTATCAAATGAAAGTTATATGATTGTTTTTTCAAATGATTTAAAATTTAGATTGAAACATTTTACATTAAAAATTTTTATTCAGATTGTGATATTTTAGAATTCATATTATGCATGGTATATTTAAAATATTTTTTTGTTTTTTTTTTTTCGGAAACAAAATATTTAATATCTAAATTTGAACTAACAGAATAACATTTTATCTCGATTCTTGCAATATGAAATGTGGCATCGTTATTATTTGTTATATAATTAAAATTTATTAATAGGAATTATTATAGAAAGAGAAATAAAAAATGTTCGCAGTCATTTGGAAAATCTGACAAATCCATGATTATCTTAATCCAAGATTGATCAAAAATTACTATTGCAATTTTTTTCATTGAAATTGTATGAAATAATTTATAAAGCTGAACGTATGCAAAAGTTTAAACTTCGAATATGTATTTAAATTTTCTATTATGACAGTTTCAACTCTCAATTTTGAATCAAGCTTGTGATTCATTTTGCGCTTCTCCCAGCGCGACTTAAATATAAGTAACACTGACAAATAAAAATGTTTTGAGCTGGCATTATTCTCCTAAAACAGTTCGTTGAGAAAAGTAAAAGAATAATGAATGCAATGAATAATAAGAATTAAAATTTCAACACATCGCGCGGACGAGATCTTTCAATTTTGTTCATAATGAATTTCTTCGTCAACCCATTCATATCGCAATTTTACACTGTTAAATTAGTTCAATATTATTTCATTAGTTTAGTTGGAACTAATTATTAATGTCAATTATTAATGTCAATTTTATCTAACGTGAGTCGCCACTGCTCCTACTAAATATATCGTTATTTTATACTAAAACAATAGTTATATTTGACATTATACAGTGTCAATTTAACACTATATAGTAATAAATTGAAGTACAATATAGTGTTAAATTTAACTATCGTTTTGATAAAAAATAACGATATATTTAGTAGGAGTGGCGACTCACATTAGGTTAAATTTGAACTATAGATTAATAGTGTAACCTGATTAATAATGTAACCTGAAACATGTTCCAATTGACATTAATAATTAGTTCCAACTAAACTAATGAAATAATATTGAATTAATTGACTGTATGGATATCAAGTTAAACGAGCTTTAAAAACTTATTTCATTAAATAATTACATCCATCAAATATATATATATATATATATCGAATTTGTCTTTTTCTGTCATTAAATCTTCTCGTTCGCACGATGATAGTATATACGAGTGGTAGCTGTCCTTGCTCTTTTACAGTGAGTGAAATCATTTCCTTATTTTTTTATGGGATGAAAAAATTGTTTTGGAACATTTTAGAGCAATGATGGACGTACCGGCGGCGTAGACACTTGCGACGGTTGTTGCTGATGCATTTTAGCGCTGCGTCCGTAAGACAATTAACGTGAAGATAAGTTGACTGCATTTCTCACGTCCTGATCGAAATATATTATTTCACGTATGGCGGGGTAAGAAGAATAGTATAGGATGATAGTGACGATAGTGCGTTGCGGTATCTTGGCAGTCATTTGCTCGCGATTTATGGCATGTTATCGGTGCGTTATCGGGAGACATGCAAATCCTATTATTATTTCCTATGTAGGAATATTTAAAAGTGCCCCAGGGTTACGGCGTACATGAAATTATAGTGCAATTCATCCGTGTTAGGAATGTCCCATATGTCCCATATGTAAAGCGCCCAACAGCCTTCTCAAGTATCAAGGAATGGGAAAAGAGAAAAGATGTGACAAATTCTATCTAATAAAAGCGACCATTAATATAATGTCTTACATGCCGAAACATTTGTGATGTAACAGGTTTAGATGATATTCTTAATTTATGAAATATAATGATATCAAGTTGTTTTACGTGCAATATTTCTTATATCGTGAAATGAAATTCAGACAAACGTATAGAATGCAGGCTGAATGGATTTAATATGAAGTTTCGTTTCAGGAATTATTTCTCTCTCTCTCTCTCTTTCTCTCTCCTCCCTCCCTCCCTCCCTCCCTCCCTCCCTCTTTTTCTCTTTTGATGCATATTTTCAAACACATGATTAGTTTGTGACTGCCGTGTTATTATTGACGTATTATTTGTATGTATTTATCTTCATAGAAACTTGTTTATCTTACAAATACATCAAAATATTCAGAAGAGAGACAGTAATAAATTATTCATTTGATTCTAAAATCGATATCTAAATCTTTTTGACTGTTAAACGGATTGTCATTATTGTTCTTTCTTTCTATTCATTATAGAAGATTAATTACAGTCAGTTATAATTTATGCACACAATTATTTTGACAATCGCGCTTATCTTGTCCTGGAGTTATAAATTTCGTTTATCGAGCAATATTTCATTATTCATATTGCACATATTCGCATTCTCTCCTTAATATTGATATATCTCCAAGTGTTTCATAAAGGCTTGTCAATATTTTAAGAAGTAAATCTATACAATAAAATAAGTAAAAAACGTTATACAAACATATGTCCTACATACCTTAGCTTTCAAGTTATGGATGATTAAAGAAATGTTTAAAGAAATGCTCGTGCATCAATCACGTTACTATACATTTTAGCATCTCGACGTTGTCTAATGGATGCAAGCAATATTCATCAATAAATTGGACAAAAAGTCGGTACCTTATGTTGGCGAGTTACTGTTCTAAATATTGTTCTAAGGCTGGGGTGTTCAACCTTTCGGTAAACTTCAGTTCACTTATATCTTATTCTCTTTATGTTCTTATTCTTTTACTCTTTTGTTTATTCAATAGGTAAATTACCTCACATTTATCTAAAAATGGGACAATCAACTCTAAAAACGGCAAATGATAATGTACATTTATGCTGAAATGCCTATTTGATGTGCCTATAATTGATGTGCTATTCATGCACGAAGATGCTCCGTCTCATTCCATCTTGAAGTAAGAATCTTCCTAAACATTCCTGCCTTCGCAAACCGATAGATAAGACGAGATGGATCCACCTCATGACGTAGCCATCACGATCTTCTCTGATCTTAGTTCATTAACTTTTTATTTTTGGGTACATTTAAAATTTATTGTGTATTCTATGCCAATAATGCGGATGATCTGCAGAAAGAAATGGATTTGAGACTATTCGAAGAATATTTAGTATTTTTTAACGCGTGCGTTAAAGAGTGCGGAACTTAATGTTAAGGCGTAAAGTAGATGACGTGTGTTGACGCATGAAGCGAACACTTCGAATATTTTCTTTAATCGTCCATAACTTGTAAAGGTATGTAGAATATATGATGTTTTTTACTTATTTTAGTGTATAGATTTACTTTCTAAAGTATTGCATTTATGAAACACTCTATATATACTAGCGAAACTAATTGATATAACAGTATTAGCCCCTTTGTGAAGCAGCAACCCGTCTTACATTCGAGTAGAACGTTCATCGCGCTTGGTTTATGCCGATAAATCGACAAACAAGAATAGATACGATTGAACTGAACACGTTGTAACGCTGAGTCGGTAATACATTCATTGCATTTTATCGACTGTCTTGATTGTTATTTTGCAATAATATTTAATTAAACAATATCTTATTTGCACGATGCTTTCAGTGCTTTGAATTCATATGAATAAAGATTTATTATACATCTCGTACGCAAAATAATTATTGCAGTTTTTCTTCATACTTTAATTTAATTTTACTTATTCAAAAAATGCATGTTAATTTGAAATCAAATTCAATTACCAAAAAAAGAATAATTTTAAATATATTTATTTAAATATCTACGCATTAAAATAAAATAAATATAATTGCGACAAATTGTGTGATTTTGTGAATTGAATCTCCATTGAAAAGAATTCGTCAAATTATTATTCGTTTCCGTTTTGAATTATGTATTTATACGATTAAAATCTCAAAGAGAAAAATCTCAATAGGTTCTCCAAAACACTATATATACATCATACTTCCTGCATTCGATCCTTCAATCCTGACTTTAGTATCAGACCTTCGGTGACACTCGGATTGATTAATTCTTTTTTTTTTTCTTTATTCTAACGAACGAACGTCTGTGTGCGACATCTCGTATATATACATTTTATTATCCACAACAGAATATATCTGCAGGTTTTCCGGTTATCCTTGATATTTCAGACATATTGGCGCGTAATTGCGGTAGATCGCGAAGCGAATTTAAATTTGCCTGCGCGTTAACGCTATCTTAATTCTTGCCTACCTTGAGCCGGAGTATCGGTCAATAGTATAGTATGCGAAAATTAGATACATGTTTGAAAAATGATAACGCTTTATAGCCGGCTCTTGTCTGTCGACATGCACATCGCACCACGTGAAACGTGGGAACGGGATCCGAGCAGTTTCGAGAGTTAATGATAAAGTCTGATTTTTTTTTCATCGTCAAATGGTTTATTGATGCTTTCTATCAACATTACAAATGTGTGTAAGATGAAAAAAAAATGAAAGAAACTCGGAAAGAGTATCGATATTTTCATTATAATATTTTTCTTTTCTTAATTAATTATATTTTCAGTACTTTATAATAAAATATTATTACATTGATCTTTAGACTCAATCAAATAAAATAATAAGATGTGAATAGTAAACAATTTTTAATATTCGCTAATTTATTTAAACTTATTTTTAGTTTAGGGAAAAATTTACGAATAATTAAATAAAAGTTCTTGATAACTGTATGACATACTTATGTGACTGTATTTCAATTATTTTCAGTTAAATAAAACGTAACAAGTTTAATTATAATTACATTTTTGTTTGTTATCATCGAATATATATAAATATTAAAAGAAAAATGAAAAACTTGTAATTTTTACAAATATTTCTTGATTTTTTTTTCCTTTCGGATGTTTTTGTTATCGATACTTCTTTTCCGATACAAATGTACTATGAATACACATCTTCCAAATAAGTCAGGTATCGATATTTTTCGCTCGATATCCTGATCCTGAGGTAGATAAACACTGAGCCATCCAGAAGGTGATCTATGAACACAACGAGATTATTCAATTCCAACAGAGAGTTCGAGATCTTTCTGATGAATGATGATTGTTCTGCGGAATATCAATGTTGATGCTGCTACAACAAGAACAGATCTGGGCAATTATTTACAGCATGAAATAAAAAACGTTTCAAACTTTATCATTTTAAATTTTAACTATAAAAGAAACGTAAAAGTAAATCATATATATATACACAAAAGTTAAAAATAAATTGCATTAAATGTAAAAAAATTATAATATGTAAATTTATGTATATATATATATGTATACATAAAAAATTATTCTAATTTATTTTATATAATATTACATAAAATAATGAATTCTTTCAAAAAAAAATAATTACTACAACACTCATTAATATTATATTTGTTATTATATAAAATTTTAATTAGATAGTAATTACTTATTAATAATTTTTTCTTTAATCAGGAAATTAGTTTCAAGAAATTATTTCTCAATAAATTCATTGAAATACAAAGAGATAATTTGATCAAAGATTAAATAACGAAGATACATCCATTTGAATACATGCAATCACATTAATCAAATAAGATTTTATCTTAATAGAATAGCGAAAAGATTTTTATTTACGCAAAGCCCAGGACTGATCAATGTATTTGATCAGATTCAATCTAATTTAATTATTTCATTAGGACATTTCTCGAAAATCAGCCGGAATTTAATTTGGTAGGCCCGCGTTTATCTTTCTTGATAAAATGCGTCGACGCGAAGAATCATATTGCATCTATTTTTAAACCGTCCGATATACAGGATGTCCGAATTCAAATGTAGTTGATATGAGATAATGTATTCCCGATTTGACTTTTCAAAAAAGGTCGCTAATAAAAAAGGACAGACATAACATTTCTTGTTCCACTTTTGCCGCTTCTAGAAGAGAAGC
>Ga0157363_1005107_pt1 | contig 12209 bp, 7 predicted proteins | sample AttsexASBM1_FD_111477 | JGI IMG/M metagenome (GOLD analysis project Ga0157363, IMG submission 111477) | Fungus gardens microbial communities from leaf cutter ant in Ribeirão Preto, State of São Paulo, Brazil - Atta sexdens ASBM1 | ecosystem: Host-associated > Fungi > Mycelium > Unclassified ...
AAAAAGTTTTTAGTAAAAAGAGCTGGAATTAATAGGATTGGTATATCCTATTCTGTGTAATGGGTCTGGAAAATGATTATCTTACATTCGAGCGCGGAACTTTCGCAGGAGGAAGCACGGGATATGGTTTAATAAAATAAATACGATGGGTACGACTCTCTACCGCCACCTCGAACATCGCGAGAGAATGGAGGAGGGGCGACAGACGAGGAGATATAATAATATCCTAAGGGTTACAGGAGGGGGCGGCGGAGGACGGGTAATAGCTGGGAACAAAGCCTCGTATAGGGACCACCACCGCCGTTTTCCTTTACACCCTTGCGCGATATATATCTCTCTCTCTCTCTCTCTCTCCTCTCCACTTTTTTTCCGATACAAATTTAATCTGAAATTCGTTGATAATGGGCGTAAAACGTTTTTAATCGGCTGCACCCCCTTGTTAAACGAATGTGTCGCTCTTTGTCGCGGGATTACTGATCGCACGTATCACGTGTGACATGCTTTTTAAAACGTTGCGTGACAACGATAACTACTGATTAATTCACGAAAAGCTGTTTTTTCCAACAGCCCGTAAATTGAAAAATGTCCACTTTCAATAAATCCACGTTTATAGAAATTTTCCGCTCGTTTCTCAATTTTCAACCCAATTTGTGGATTCAAATATTTTTGTCAAAACCATCGCGGAGATAGAGATACTAATATTTTATATACCGACGAGCTACTTTTCTCGAGATTCACGGTACCATAAAAAATTTTCTGCATTTTATAACTCCAAAGGAGCGCGGACAACTAACGTGAAGAGAAGAGAAGAGCTCCGCGAAATCCAATCATCGAAAATAGGAGAGAGTCAACGTAATCGCGGTGTCCAGCATCCATGCACGGACCAGAGCGCGTCGCACGAGCGCAGGTGCGAGTGCCGTTTGATGCGGCGCGGACGCGACGCGTCTAATTCACGCACGCCGGTAATTGCCGGGCTCGCATATACACGCATATACACGTCCGTATGCAACGAGCGTACGTACACGTACAAGTGTTGTGTGCGAGGTAATGTACACGCCGCGCCGCGCCGCGTCGTGAGGATGTTGTACAGTACGTGCCTCGACGATACAACCGACCCTCCTTCAACTCCCTCCCGCCCTTCCCTCTCTAGGAGGTTAGGTTCTAATTGGAGCCTGGAGAAGAGGACGGGCGCTACATAAACGCGCCTATTTGTCCATTATTCCAGATTCCCTTTGTCTTCGCTAATGAAACAATGAGTCTGCGCCGTAATTGCGTCACAGCCAGACCAACAGCCTCGCGCCAACCCTCTGTCTCTTTCATTGTCATGTGTACACTGTCATATCTCTCTCGTAAAGATTGCAGCCTCCTTGTAAAGGATTCGCACAATGCACGCCAGGCTGCCTCTTAGACTTTGTGATCGAGGATCCTTCGTGAGTCAGGATATTAATGATGAGATTAATGATGAGCCCGGTCGAAGCGCCGAGATTCTTTCGGATTTGTTGGGGCACGTGAATTATATTTTACTGTAATAATTATTTTAATAATACTGATTATTTATAAATTTTATGATAAATTTTTTTCAACTAAGATGCAAAATAAAATAAATAAAATTTTGTTTGTTTTATATATCAATTAATTAATTAATTGTAATATATCACGTTTGGAGTAGATTACGGCAGAACTAAATAGCGAACTATTTAGCGTTATTACTTCTGTGTGCATTTTTTTTAAATGTTTACAGATTGCTGAAGGAATAGTCAGTATGATGTAAATTAGAAAAAGTCGAGATTAGTGATTTCTTCAATGGAATAGAATATCCTTAAATAAAAGGAAAAATAAAGGATCATATAAAAATTTTTAACGTTAAACTTTGTATTAAAAATTCTTCAAAAATAATTTTATGAGTTTCATGTATGAAAGACATTTTAATCTTTTTCCGGGAAACTTGTATTGTTGACATCACATAATACACTATCATTAAATACTTTAGCTACAATTTATCAAACACTAAAAAAAAATAACAAATAATAATTAATTATTTTTAAAAATATTGCGTGAAATAATCATAGTAGTAAATTGATTTAATAATGCTATGAATATAAGAATTTTACACGGAAAGACAGCTCAAGTATCTAAAAATTTAGCTATTATAGATTTGAAAGTAATTTTATTAGATTACCAAAATAATTATATAGGACGCTCAAGTTGGTTGCCAGAATGTTAGAACTTTTTGCAACATTACTTGTTATGCTTCGCTTTCCTAATTATTTTATTTTCAAATCTACGTCTATACTCAAATTACATATTTAGCCAAATAAATATTTCAGTAAAATCGTTTTTTTTTTTCCGAGTGATTATCGAGATATGTTTGATTTGGAAATTGCGAAAGGCGCTGTCAAAACGTATCATCTGAAATTCGATGGAGATGCAGGTTGGCGTCTGCCGAGAAATCAAAAGCCGCCATTGGTAATCAGATATCCTCTGCAGATGTTCCGACAGGATTTTAGGCTGGAATCGCTGTTACGCTGCAGGGATTCTCAGCGCGAATTACAACGGCGTGAGTAAATATGGCCGTGAGGACGTAGCCTGCAGGAGTACAAAGTAATCCCGGAGATTACCGGCTTACTCTGTCAGAAGATTACGTCAGGTCGAGGGTGTCAGCGCGCCTCTTGGGGGTCCTGCAGGGCCCCTCGCCTCCACCCCCACCCTCTCGTCCTGCCCGATTCGCCCCTCTGGTACATACGCTTTCGCTCTTGCGGCAACACCGTACGGCCACAGACAATCGATCATAGTTACGGTCTTTTACAGATTTTCTTTTTAATTTTCAAATCTGCAGTTATTGAATCTAAAATATTTTCATCCTGACTAAATTTCGCGCGTTCCCCATCTATGTCGCGTATATATACATTATATATACGCATACGTCATACATAAAATATATGGCGTGTTATTTTTCGTACGAATAAATTATAAATATGGCAATTTTTTTAAATCCGGGAGTGGCAAAGGACAAAAATCGATTAAAAAAAAAAAAATTGTTGAAATTCCGCTTTGGATTGCAGAAATCCGGTTTACGCATATTTTTTCGCGATATAATCATTTGGATACTAATGGATACATAGGCGGGTAATACATTCTATTGTGTGTTCCATGAAATATTACAGCGAAAACATGCAGCGCGAAAAATGTTCTCGGAATTTCTCTACTTAACGCTACGAAGGCAGACAAAAAATTATCAGGTTGCCGCGCGTAATTTTCTCATCGCATTAAAACGCGGAATCCAATCTCAATGCGCTGAGACGCATTAAAAGATTAAGCTCGCTGCTGCCAATGCTCGGACGCGAGCATGCGAACATTCTGTGAAGTTTTAATGCACGTGCTTTCATGTTATCGAATAAACGTGATTATACAACGTGATTAGCATACTTTCAAGTAACCTGTTTTAATATATCCTTAAATATAATGCACACAGTGCTTCTGCCATGAATTTGTTCATCTCCCTTATTCTAATGGATCTTTTTTTGTAATTTAATCGGATTACGGACATTATTATATTATATGCGGTAAGATACTTTACGAGAACTGACAAAATAAAATTGAATAAAAAGTAAATAATTATGTTAATAATAATAATTCAACGACACACACGGCTGCTTTTAGTATACTTGAAACATCATAATCTGAAAAAAGTCTAATCAAGTTGTAGGATTGCGAAATTTAAGAGATATACCAATTGCGTTATACTATTCTTTCCGTTAATAATGATTTAAAGTAAAAACAAATTAAAAGAAAAAGGGCTATGTGCCAGAAATTTTACGTATAAACAAATTGGTAGGTAAGTAAAAATGTATTAATAAATTATTATGAATTTTAATAACATGGCTAATGAACGTTTAACCGGCTAACAAACGTTTCGATCACTATCGGATCATTATCAATGCTTACAAAATAAAATCTAAACAGTAAAAGACATAACATAAAGTATATTGTATAATTATACAATTATATAGTTATACAATTCGAAGTATATTTTAAAATCTTCGATCGATTTTATTCATAATAATTTATTTTTTACTTATACTACAATTTGTTTAGGTGAAATTTCTGGCTCGTAGCCCTTTTTCTTTTAACTTGTTTTTAAATTATTCATCCATTATATTATTATATAGATTTAAAGTAAGTTACAGTTCAAAATATACATAAATTTCGAACATTGTTTTTTTGCAAAGAATATAAAGTTATTAAATTATTATATGAAAAGATTTACGTACTAATTAACTTTCTGGCTTCCATCATCCCGTTTTTATTTTTCTTTTAATTTAAAACATTGGTAATCCTTATCTTATTTATTGTTAAGAAATGTAATTATGAAGACAAGTGGATTAGGATTGAAAAATTCGATTTTGATGAAAAGAAAAATTCTCCGCGATTGTTATTGTTACTCACCTGCACTCTAGCTTCCGTGAGATTAATTTTCATGGCCAGATCTTCCCTCGTAAAGACGTCCGGGTAGTGAGTTTGCGCAAAGGCGGACTCAAGTTCCTCCAGTTGCTGAAGGGTGAAAGTTGTTCTGTTTCGACGCTGTTTCCTCCGCACGAAGGAATCCTCGCCAACTCCGTGTAGCGCTGGGTGATAAGCTGAGTAACTAGTATCTGTAACGAATCCGGAAGAAATTGTTAAGTGTTTTTAGAATATCGCTTTTGCAGTAATTCTTAATATAATGATAATTCGCGCAAATTTTATTTTCTGCAACTCTAAATGCAAAGAACTATTGTCGCACTGAGGGAAATGATTTTGTTATAGGAACAAATCAAGGGAAAGCAAATGTGATATTTGTTAAAAAACCGATCGATTTATTACGATTGGAAATTAATTTGTCAATGTAACAAATAATCTATAGTATTGCTAGCAAATAAGAGGATCATATATATATATATAAATCATAGATGATTGCAGGATTTCCAAATCATAAGAAATTAACCAATTCTAATCAAGTATTCTCCCTACATTTGACTATGCTTGGTCAGTTTCCTACGACTTAAGACTCCACGATCATCTACGAATTTTATGTAAACGAGTCTATCCAAAATTTATCCAAAAGATAGATTAGATTCTATATTTTGCTTCTGTTAATTAATTGGTTGGTATAGCAGACTAAACAGCAAACACAAATCAAATTTGTTGTCACATATTTACCGATCACCGATTAAAAGTACTGGTGGTTTGCTAAATTAAAATCCTTTCTCTCAGTGCGATAACACAAGTAATAATAACGAATCGAATAATAATAAATAAACGATATAATATAATAATAGGTAAAAACATTCGATTGAATATAAAAAAATATGTCGAATTAATTTTTATTAGTTTAATTATTTAATACGTTTTTTTGTAATTAATATTGATAATATATGTTGTGTCAATATAAAGAAAATATTTTTCTTTTAAAGGGACGAGTTCGACAAAGTTTCATCTTTTAATTCTTGATAGATTCGAATTTGCAAAGTTCCAGGAGAACTTAGTTCGGTACTCCGCATATTTGCCTGTGCTTGACTAGGGTTTGCGAAACTTGGAAACTTCAAGAAACTTGTGAGTTACTGACAATCTCGCGGAATTTTCAAATTTATACGGCAAGCGTTATTGCAAAATAAAATGATCAACATAATTCCTTGCTTTTTCACGGTAGTTTACATTAGTGCTTATCAGTGTAAATAAGTTGTATTGTCAGATTTTATAATTTACACAATAATAGCAGTATGTAGTAAACATAGACGCTCATTCATATTCGTTTAATTCAATTTAATTGAATTTAATAACTTAGCAAGTATAATAATTAACTTCTTCGTATCAAGAAGTATATCTTCTCTATTATGATTTTCGATCTTTTGAAATTAATAGTATAATTTTCTACGAATTCAAGAATTGAGAAGTTCCAAATAAACTTGAAAATTTTCAGATAAAAAATCTAGAGCGGCTATAAAAATATAGGGCGGCTTACTTTATCATAATATTCAGATAGTCACATCTATTTTCATCTAAACAATTTTCCCATTTTGTAAACTGTCTTAATCATTTCAAATGTATTTTATATTAAATTTTAATAAATTATTGCTCGCTACATCATTGATTTGAATATAACTAAAAAATAAAAAATTACACAAAAAATAAAATAAGATCCCATATTTTATCATGTTACCTTCAAATACTTCAGCAAAAAGGTTTATAAGTATTATCTCTGAAATATTGATACTCGATTCAATATTTCAACAACTGATTATTAATATATAATTATATTATTCTTCTGTTGTATTTCGATACGATAGCAGCATGCACATTTTATTTCGCCGCTGCAATTATACGAGCAGACAGAGCATGTTAATTAAAAATGTTGAGCAAAACGTAGTTAACTGTGATCGCGTGCGTATACGAAGGATCGAAAAGTGAAGCGCCGATATAAAGGCATCGGTCGGATACGCGCGCATACAACGAGACGCGAAGTGGGAGCAGACGTTACGAAGCGGCCGGAACCGCTCATCAATGATGCAGAGCAATCAGCGCAATTAATTACCGCGGCGCTAAGCCGGGGCTTAGCGAAAAACACAAATTAATTTCCTAAGCTCATAAAAATTCATGCCACTCTCTCTCCGCCGTCCGGCTGTCTCTCTTTCACTCGCGCACAATGTCTCCTCTTCTTCCTCTCTTTTACTCTCTTCCCTTTATACCGCCTCTCTTTCTCTTTCATTCTTTCTCTCCCTTTCATCCTCTCGGCACAGAGGATAATAACGGCGACAGAAAGAGAGAAAGAAAGAGAGGGAGGGGAAAGCGAGATAGGGATAACGATGAACGCGTGATGGTGTTGCACCATCAACGATGCAGTCACATAGTTGCATCCACAGGATACTTCGCCTCGATGCCGCTGAACTTTCATAACTGTCACGGACGTGCAATTATACGCTACGGTCGCTGCGATCTCCCGTATCGTTTGCAAAATTAATATCAATGAGAATCCGCGAGGATTTTCGCTCTAAACCAACCCACGCGAAAATAAACGATTCGAGCTTTCCGGACCGCCAGTATTTTATCAGGGCGTTTAACGACGTTGCGGACTTGTGGATGCACTTAAAACTTTGTTTCCGCTCGTGCTCCCGCTTGCACGATTATCGTACCAATACGGATTTATTTTAATAGATACCCGAATGATATTGCGATTGTTTTTCACATAACCATCCAGAAAATTACTGTAGATCTAACTAAGAAGCGATGATTATATATTTTTTCATCCGATAATATAATTGAACGGTTTTTCGCGAAAACCAAACAATTCTGAAATGTTACATTTTCATATAACAAAAAAATTTTTTTATTTATCTTCAAACCGCTTATTATGTATATAAATATGGTAATTTTTCTCCAGATATAGAAATAAGTATAAGAATAAGGTTTTAAGTTTTGATTATCTATCTAATATTTTGAGGATCGTAGAATTTAAAAAGAAAAATAAAAAATTTCTGGACTTTTTTGATTTTTGTGGAACGTTTCACTACTTATTTACTTCATAATACACGATGAAGAACATTATGCATTTGTGTTGGAAACTCACATTTCTGTTAACTGTTTGTGTTGAATTTTTTAACATTTTCGAGTGTTAATTTAACATAACGTGATTATGTCATTTAAATTTTTGTATTAAATTGATATTCAATTTTTTAGTGTCAAAATGACACAATTTATGAGCGAGTGAAAAATAATGTATTTTAAAGCGTAAATTCTAAGATGAATAAATGAAATACATATTAATTTAACGTGTCATAAAATGTTAATTATACTAAAAAAATATACTTCCACAGTTTGTTTACAAACTGTGTTAGTATCTTATCTTTTTCTTGATCGTTTTTTACAATAATTTTTTATTTTTGTTGTTTTCTAGTATTTACCTTATAAACACAAAAATTGGAGTGGACGGTTTGGGAAATGTAAAATATGTTATATTCGATATAAATTTTCCAACAGTATATGTTACACGTATTTTTTTCATAATATTAATAATTAATAATCCATACAGCTCATATCTTCAATAGATGCCCCAAAGACGTTCTAAAGACGTCCATAGAACGTTCCTGAAAGATTTAAGAATGTCTCAAAGATGTCTTTCGGATAAAATGTACTGTATGCGAATAATAAAAACGAAGAAAGTAATATTATTTTAGTACATAGCAATTATTGTTATAATATTATAAAAGTTAAAAATTTTGACAAATTGTTCCTAACAAAAACATTCTTTACAAGTGTTAAACTCGATCTTATATATTTCTCATTCAATTCTTGTCAAAATAAAATTGATCACTATATAGCGATATTGATAGAGAAAGACTTGATGTCATAACGATACTGATAAAGAAAAACTTGATGCTGTAATCCAGACTTTTTTTAACGGATTTAATCAGGTTTTGTGAGAAAACTTTATGGGAACCCTTCAATTTATTAACACATTTTGCGCATATGTCGAATCTTTTAAACACTTTGATTAAATAATTCGATTTTAGAAGATAAAAAAGAAATTTCGTGCGTAATGTCAAATTAATGAATCACGAAGCTATACAGTGATCCTGCGAAATATACCATGATACGTAAAAATTCTTGATCCCTATTCTTATCATATCGATAAGCAACGACTGTTGCTGCGGCTGCAAAGTAAAACAAAAATAGAGAAGTGAATCGGGCGTCGACCGCGGCGGCTAAATAAATTTGCCGATGCCCCAAACTGAAATCCACTCAAGATCTTAGATTAGAGTCGGTCCGAAGTAAAGCCCGGATCCAGACAACTCGTACAACTCATCGGGAGTCGGTCTGATCCAATTTATTAGTAGCATCCCGGGTACGGAAGAGAGAGAAAGAGAGGGAGAGAGAGCTGGCAACTTTCGCGCTTGGGACTCACTTGCATCTCCTTTTCGTGACACACTTTGTCGTTTTGTTGATGCTTGTTTGCCTACAGAAAAGGAAGAAAGACGATCAATTTTTCGCGCATGGAAAGCATGGAATATCATTCATATGTGTTCCTTACGAGAAGTAGCATATCTTTTTTGAATAGGATTTAATGTACTTTTAATGTAGAAATCATTGCCTAAAGCTACTGGATTTCATTCTCTTATGCGTACAGCTTTTATCTTCTTATTTGTTTAAATCTTTTATATAATATTATGGCATGGATATTGATACATGTAATCAGATTTTTATAAATCAATTTAAAATAAATTAAAATATAAAAGAAATTTAATATGAAATGATAAATCGGAAAACAAAAAAATATTCTTTATGTAGAATCTTGTTTTCGAGAAAAGATCAAATCAGACTCAAATTGATAAAATAGCTGCAATTTCACTTGCTCTCTATCTTTGACTTACAACATTTTCACACACATAGATATGCTGACGAGCGACTCAAAATTATTCCAAACGCGGGTCACGATCCTCCATGATCGTCCGTATCCGTTGCACTTGCGAACTGCAGGTTTCGAAGGCAGTCCAAGAGAAGGGAGGGACCGTGGTGGACCCGTGGAAAAACTACACGTAGAGAACGAAATCTAATGACACCCCGACCGTTACTAATGATGCTAACGAGGTAGTTAGATGTTAGAGCGAATGTCGGTGGGTCTGGACCGTGGGCCGAGGGAACCCACTTACCGACTTATCACGTAGTTACCTAATCTGTTTATCCCAACGGGGGGTAGAGGAGGCCAAGAGCGAGAGAGAGAGAGAGAGAGAGAGAATGGGAGAAAGAGCCAGCGGGGCCCGGGGGAGACAGACGAGGGGAGCAATCGGGAACTGGAAGGGTGCCCGGACGTCCCTGAGGACACCATTCCCCTAGACCCCTCCCCCGTTTACCTCGACTCCCTGTTCGATCATCTACCAGAGTGTGAGAGAGAAACAGAGACAAAGATCGCTGCCTCTCACATTTATAAGCCTCAATAGGTGTTTTAAAGAGAATAGCGAGAGGCTACACTTCTCACATTCTTGGATTTATTCATGATGATTTGAATGGAGGATGGAATAAATAGCAATAATTTTTGGGATATATATATATATATATATATATATATATATATATATATATATTATATATATATAAATAGAAAGAGATAGAACAAGGGGATTTGACAAACTACATAAAAAAATTGTGTATTTGTATTAGAAATAGTCCACTCACGTTCTGTGTTAACAGTTTGTGTTGAATTTTTTAACATATTCGAGTGTTAATTTAACGTAAGGTGATTATTATTGTATCGTGTACGTAAACAAATTACATAAAAAGGTTGTAATTTCAAATGTAAATTCTAAGATAATTGAATAAAATATGTGTTGCTTTAACATATCATAAATGTTAATTTTACAAAAAAATATGTTTCCACAGTTTGTTTACAAACTGTATCAGTATTAGCTTTTTTGTGTTTATTTACTTAAATAATATTTGTGTTATCTTCTAACATATCCATTCAGTTAAATTAATACATAAATAAATCTGAGTGGATCATTTGGAACATGTGAAATGTGTTAAATTTAACACATTTTTAATAAATTTTTCAACGGTATACAAATATAGACATATCGAGAATGTGTTTGGAGGAAGGAGAGATTTTTAGCAATTTTATTATTACATAAACAGAATTTTTTGCATTACTGAATTGCTTTTTTGGATATTTTAGAACTTAGAATGTTTCTTTCTCGATTTTGATTTTGAATAAGAAAAATGTTAGGTTTTGTTAATCATAACTTTTGCTTTTTTTTTCTGACGAAAATATAGATAAAATATAGTTATTAAAAACATTATATATAGTTATGGAGTATTCATTAATATCTCACTTTATATTTTGGTTTTCAATTCGAAATATTTTCTTTATTTATCGGACATTACTCTATCAAAGTTTTAACTATTAGAAGTTTTGGAAATTACATGATCATAATAAGGGAAAAAGTAACTTTATTGACAAAAAATTTACTCAGTCAAAAATAAAATTATTTTTTATTATTTTTTTTATGATTTGCTTTTTTATTATTAAAAATGAAAAAGTAAATAAAAAAATTGGGGGGGAGGGTAAACTTCTTCCTGGATACGTCCATGACTACAAATATCATTAAACCCGATTAACGATGTCATATAAACGTAGTTATCAAATTTTATCAAAGATAAAAAAAAAGAGAATAATATATTTATTAAAAATTCTTTTCTCTTAATATATATTATATAATAATTCAAATCTTTGATAACATGTAGCACTATTTTTATCGAAATTACAAATCGTTACATCGTTATTTCAAATCGTTATTACAAATCGTTATTTCAAAAATCTGATATTCGTCATTAATTAAAAACGATAGGAAATTTTCTAAATTAAATTTTTTTTTTCTTTCCGAAAAAATCTAGTATTCACAAAATAAAATCTTGCGGTCCTAATTCGATAACGATAAATGATCGTAACCGTTAACCGGATACGTTAGAGTGATTGTCGCAGCTTGACAGATCACGCCAGACTGAAATTCGTCATCTGGAATGGGACGCGACTTGGAAAACGATCAGTGAATAGGCAAACTGCCGTCAAAGTTCTGAGTAGCGACTCGGCTCGACTGCCGGCGGGACGCGGTTTAACTGGAAGTTGGCTCGAAGTGCAAATTAAGTTTAGCGGCCGTCCAGTTTGTAGCGTCCACTTTGCGTAACTCGGTCTAGTCGGTAATGTAACTTCATCGATGTGTTCCGCTAGAGCAAGTGCCAGTACAATCAGTCTGTCCCCCTCATCTTCCCCCCCAAGTCTCTTTCCCTGCTGTATACCCGGTGTCTCTTTCTGTCTATCGATTACGTTTGTTTTCTTCCTCATGTTTTTCTTCTTTTTTAGGATTTTTTCTTTCTTTTGAATGTCGTTCCTTTTGTCAAAATGATTTCGTAGGATTTCTCTCAGGAAATAATTATATTTATATATACATCAGGAATTTATAATTTGAAATTTGAAGGTGAAAAATTAAGATTGGTTATATCTATATATTTATAATTTATGTATATATCGCTTATTTGCTACAACAATGACATAACTCAAAAAGCAAACTTTTCCAGAAAATGAATTTCAATGTTGTGAATCATAAAAATATTATACTATTAATTTAAAAATATAATTTTGATATAATAATTGATTATAGTGAAATTAATGTGTACGTTCTTTCGAA
>Ga0157363_1005108_pt1 | contig 12209 bp, 26 predicted proteins | sample AttsexASBM1_FD_111477 | JGI IMG/M metagenome (GOLD analysis project Ga0157363, IMG submission 111477) | Fungus gardens microbial communities from leaf cutter ant in Ribeirão Preto, State of São Paulo, Brazil - Atta sexdens ASBM1 | ecosystem: Host-associated > Fungi > Mycelium > Unclassified ...
CCTTCCTGACCATTGCCATCATCCCAATCGAATAAACTGACCGCGCCGTGAGTGTTGTAGCCAAGCTCATACACCATCGGCATAACATGCCGTGCCAGCATGATTAAAACTGCATTTAGTAGGCCATGGCGCTCTTCACGCCATTCGTGATTGCTCCAGAATTCGTTGATGTCGCGTAGCCAGGCATCGTTGACGATGTCATGGTCAATCTCGACGGTTAGCTCTGCTTTCCAGTCATAATCGATGTTGTACGTTTTGATGTTGCTCATGCTCAGCTCCTCGCCGTTACGATGTCTTTTGATTTGCGATAGCCAGCTGCATCCCTTTTGCCAATTGGCATAGGGATAGTTGGCATCAATAATTGATTCGGTGCTAAGTTGATAACTCACTCAACTGAGGAGTATTAAATGGACATCAACTGCCCACTTTGTGATGAAAAAGCCGCCTCTAAACCAGTCGATCATGGTAAATATTTCAAATTTGGATGTGGGTTTTGTGGAGAGCATGTCATCAGTGAAATAGCGGCAAAAAGGCTTCAGAACGAGTGGCTACCTGCAAAACAGACAATTGCAGAAGAAGCAATTGATGCCACTAAGGACGGATATCATCTCGATATCCATCAGATTGTTAAAGACGATGGGCCTCAAATCGAAATAAAAGTCCTTTCCCGACGCCAGTTTAATGAAATCAAATAAGTGGAATCGATTTGCCACGCATCTTCTGCACTGCGTGAATCTGACGACCAGCTTCGTTGCTGACCTTCTGGTATTTGCTGCTGATGCGTAGAGCGACTTCTTCATGCTTCTCACGCAGACTCGGTGAGGTGGTGGCGCGGGATACGTTTAAGCTGCAGCCAGCGCTCGCTACTGCTATTTTGCGTGCAAGGCGTGCATCTGCCTCAACCTGCTCGCGCTTAGCTGCTCTGCGTGCTCTGTAGCGAGTTTTAGCGTTATCCTTCGCCAGATACGTGATTACTACTGTCATGATTCACCTCCGGTAATTGGCTTAGGTGATTGGATGGCCGGTACTGATTTCCGGCATGCTGTAATGCGGTGCGACCTGCTCATGCTTTCCATGAAGTCCTCATACAGATACAGCGGACCGTAGCCGCGCATCAGCCTGCGCATTCATCCAATCCCAAAGCCAACTGCACTTTGGTTTCCTCCTGTAAGAGAGGAACAATCCCATCAATGTTAAAGAGCGCCGGCGTCCTGCCGTTCGTTGCTGTGCTTCGTGCTGATGGGATAAAGATACAGATAAAACTGTTATTCAGTCAACAGACAAAACTGTATTATTTGGCGTGAAAACTGTATGAGGCTGTATTTGAAACAGATTTATTTTTTGCAGGCGTAAAAAAAACCGCCCGAGGGCGGCTTTTAAAAAGTGTGAGGTCTATCGTTTGCGGCGGTAAATTCTGTGCTCAACCATGGTCCCGATTATTGAGATATGGCGCTCTGCACTGTTCATGGTTGGGTAATCATTGTTCAGAGGCACTAATTCAAAGTGCTGCGCTCCTTCAGGACTAACGAAGGTAGGGCGGTACTTTTTGAACGTGGCTTCATGCTCTCCGTTCTTGGCGACAACAAACTCTCCCGGAGTGGGCTCAATCTCCGGATCTACGATGATGACATCACCAGCTTTGAAATCTGGCTCCATAGAGTCACCAATGATGCGCAGAGCGAAGGTGTACTGTGACCAATCCATATCAGTCATCACGTACTCAAAGCTGCCGTCTAGCGCTTCTATAGGGCTTTTAGTGGCGAGAGCGCCCGCCTGGACATAGCTGATCAATGGAATCCTCCTTGTATTGACCTCGCCTACTGGAAGGAAGTATCCACCATTCATCAGCCAGGCAGGGTCACAACGAAGCGCCTCAGCGATGCCAACGATGTTACGAGGCTTAAGGGTTTTACCATCCTCAATACTAGCCCACGACTGCTGTTTAATACCCGCTTTTTCTGCTGCGTCAGTCTGGGAAAGCCCCAATTCCGATCGTCGCTTTTTCACTCTTTCTGCAAGGCTCATAGGTTCCTCTCCATTTACCTAAATCCTCACAGGGAAAACTGTATTTGACAAACAGATATCTCTGTTAGAAAATACAGATAAAACTGTGGAGGTGAAATATGGATTCTTTTTCTCAACGCCTCAAACAGAAGCGCCTGGAGTTAAATCTTACCCAGTCGCAGTTGGCAGAGAAGGCAGGTATGAGACAGCAGTCCATCCAGTCTATCGAGTCTGGCGAAACAAAGCGTTCACGCTTTCTGTTTGAGCTGGCTGCCGCGCTTCAGTGTGATGCCAATTGGCTGATGCACGGAAGCAAAACCAACAAGGCAGCTTAAGAAGTACCGCTCTTTAAAACTCTGAAACCGCTCCCGTCTTACCGCGGGGCAAACTCAAGTGACTAGCTCACCGCAAAGTCACGCAAGTTATTCAACTAAAGGAATTTTACGTTATGGAAATCACAAGTTATCGCAAGAAAGCGAGAGAGATCGAAAGCCAGCTGCTGAACAAACTGGCAGAGCTTGGTCAGGGCCCACTGGCGAAGGTCATGGGTCTGGATGAGGCAGCAGTAAGCCGGATGAAACGCCCGTCAGGAAAGCAGCGCCATAGCTTCTTCCAGATGATGAGTCTGGCGCTGGCTTATCTGGATGTGGTGTCGCCGGAGTCTGATGTAGCGAAGAGGCTGCTGAGGATTGAGGAATTACTCACCAAAGGAAACGCCCCAAAGAACTGTGAATTCTTTGAGGCGTAATAGCAATTTGCGAACACAAATAACTGGAGAAAATTATGCCAGGACTAACTGGATATGTAAACAGTAAAGGGGGCTTTTATGGCTGAAGCTGCCCTTAAAAACGTCTCACCTATCAGGCCTGATTTGCAGGTCGTGGAGCGTCGCGTGGTTGATACCGATAATGGTTTCACCCGTATCGCTAATGAGCTGCTAGAGGCTGTTATAGGCGCTGGATTAACTCAGAACCAGATGCTGATCACCCTGGCGGTTATTCGCAAAACATACGGGTATAACAAAACATCCGATTGGGTAGGGAACGCTCAACTCTCCGAATTAACCGGGTTGCCTGAGACCCGGTGCAGCACGGAACGCAATAAGCTAATCAAGATGAAAGTTCTAGCCACGAATGGGCGCCTGATTGGCATCAACAAAGAAATCAGTGCTTGGGACACCAAGTTTCACAGAATCAGTAAACCTGCCATTACAGAATCAGTAAATATTACAGAAAATGTAAACTTTACAGAATCTGTAAAGGAAACATTTACTGAATCGGTAAATCAGGGTTTACAGAATCTGTTAAACACAAAAGACAATTCTACAAAATACAGTAAAGACAATAACAATATTACCCCTGTAGTCCCCGCAGCCATTCCTGATAAGCCTGTCAAAGAATCCAGAAGGGCTTCGCAGTATCCCAAAGAGCTGACCCCAAATGACGGCAATCGCGATCTGGCTAAACGCCTTGGCGTGAATCTGGAAAGTGAGTTTGAAGCTTTTTCTGATCACCACCGCTCGAAAGGCTCAACGTTCAAAGACTGGAATCTCGCCCTTAACACATGGCTGAGAAACTCGGTTAAGTACGGGCCAAAAACTGCACAGCGTATTCAGCCAGCTACCACGCGAGCCGTGGCGGAAAACTTCAACAGCAAAGACTACGGTCAAACTCAGGTGCCCGTTTGGGCTAGGGATTGAATATGAGCCTTCATGAAACATTCGCAAAAGATATCCGCGACAAGATCGAGAAAGTTCAGCGGCAGCTGGATGACCTGAAATCACCACCTAAACAATTTGAAAATACGGCGTTCGAAGTCGTTCTCGCTGCGTGTGATCGTCACGGAGAATTCGAACAGCGCTGCAGGACTATGAGAAGCCCATTACCAGGTGGGAATGGAATTACAACTAAGAGCGAATGCCCCACATGCCTGGCCGAAAGGTTGAGGGAGTTGCAGCGTGATGAGGCAGACATGGAAAAACGCCGGATGGAAAGCAACATTTCCCGCCTGATGATGGATCTCAATCTTCCACAACGATTCGCACATGCAACGCTGGATAACTACGAAGCAGTAAATCCAGAGGCCGCCCGCTGCCTGAAGCTTTGTAAGGCCTACGCCGCTAAATGGCCTGATCGCCGTAAGCAGGGTGGCGGACTGGTGATGTGTGGCAAGCCTGGCACCGGTAAAAATCATCTGGCACTGGCTATCGCTCAGCATGTCATAAACGAGCATCAGCATGGCGCTATGTTCACCACCGCATTACGAGTAGCCCGAGCATTCAAATCCACATGGGGTAAAAACGCCGAGCGCACGGAATACGATGTGATTCACGCATATACCGATCCTGACCTACTCATCATCGATGAGGTTGGCGTGCAATTCGGCAGCGAGTCGGAAAAGCTGATTCTATTTGAAGTAATTAACACGCGCTACGAACAGATGAAGCCAACCATCCTGATTAGCAACCTGCCACTTGAAGAGCTGTCAGCCTTCATCGGTGAGCGCGTCATCGATCGCATGAACGATGGCGGCGGCTGCACGCTGGCATTCACATGGGATTCGTACCGGTCGCGGGGTGGCGCATGAGGGAAGCACTCAGCACTAAACAATCACAGCTGGTCGATTTTATCCGCGCTTTCACCGCCAGAACCGGAATCTCTCCGACCTATGCAGAAATGGCTAAGCACTTCGGCGTCAATGTAACCAGCACACATCAGATGGTCGATGTGCTGATTCGAAAGGGCTATGTCCGGTGCGTCAGAGGCGTCAGTCGCGGATTGATACTGACCGACTACGCCGATTTGGAATTGCCAGACATTAACGACGAAGAGTACTGGTGTGAGGGTGTATTTAAGCCTCATCTTTACCAGCGCGACGTTATCGAAGCCATCAAATCAGCCGGAATGAAAGTTAAGGAGCCAGCATGAAGGATGTCGTTGTGGTTTTTCTTGCGCAGCTGCCGGCAGCCATTTTTGCTATCGGCGCGATTTATCTGGCATCAAAAAACTGTTCAGGCTGGGGCTGGTTCATTTTCGCTGCAATCTGCCTTGCTGCTTCGAGGATTAAAACATCATGACACAGGTAATTCAGCTCTACATCGAAACGCCGTTACTGCGTCAAGCGCGCAACCTGACCGAGTCCATTATCAACCTAGCTAAGGTTCAGGGCTTGACGCCCGAGCAGTTTCAGTCACACCTGCGAGCTATCGACCTGCTTGCCCGTGAAGCGCATGACCTGATTGTTGATGCGGAGTTCGAGCGCGATTCCCGTTCCGACAAAGGCGGCAAGAGCAAGAAGGGTGGAGGTGGATTTTGAAAATCATCACATGGCAGCACAAGCCTAAACGCTCGATCTGGTTCCGCATCTTCGGCTACGGCCTGAACATCATCAATCGCGATTTGTACCCTGCGCCATTTTCTATCCGCTACGGACACCGCAAAGAAATTCGATTAGGCCGCTGGGGAGTGCACGTACTGCGCCGCAATAAAATTACAGGAGCCACCCATGACTAACACCATGCCAGTGCTGACAGATAGTGATCGTCAGCTTCAGATAGACATACTCACTCGATGGTCAGAAAACCCAAACATAACTATGCATGTTCGCGACCAAGTGGCATTGGCATCATTCACAGCCAAGCCTGTATACCAGTTCATAGTGAACAACCCTGACCATGATGGATATATCGAATGGGCTGACTGCAATCCAGACTTTTACAGCAAAGAGCCATCTGACAGGCGTCGAATCCTCTACACCGCGCCGCCATTACCTGCGGCAAAACCGATTGATCTCAGTAATTGCACGCTAACTCTCAATGGCAGGAACGATATGTGCATGGTTGAAAGCGAGGTGATTGCAGCAATTCGCGCCGCTGGTTGCGAGGTGAAATCATGAACAAGCTAACCGCTGAGAAGTGCAAAGACAGAATCCAGCGCCTCAAGGGCTGCCAGACATCAGCGTTTGGGCTTTCGATTGACGGCGAGTATCAACTGCAAGCCCTTGAGATTGCGCTGCCAGCGCTGGAAGGTCGCATCGCTTCATCTGCACTGCCGAAAGAGGTATTCGACAGACTATACGACCAGTACTTAATGGGTGTGATTTGTGGCAAAGGTAACAAAAGCGCAGCCAAGAATTTCTTAAACGCGTGCGTGATTGCTCTTTACGACTGCCAGCCCCAAGCCTCCACCGCTCCTCAGATTGATAGTGACGCCTGGATTGAGTGGAAGGGGGGATATCAACCGGTAGAAGCGGGAGTTGAGGTCGAATTTGAGCAGCGCGATGGTGAGAAAGATATAGCCTCAAGCAGTTGCCTTGACTGGTCTCACGAATTCCGGAGTGACGACATCATCGCCTATCGGGTGATTGAGAATGATGGGAGGGAAGGATGAGCGTTAAAGGCGATGCATATTACATTTCAGCCGTGCAGGGAGCTGCTGACGAAATCAATTTTAAGGGAAGCTTTGACTGCCAGATTAGCTCAATGAATGGCAGGTTCGGCATCACGCTCTTTGATGAGCATTACGATGCAGGTGAAGGTGATATATCCGATGCGGCAAATCTTGCCCTTGCAACCCTGCATGAGATTGCCAGTGTCAACGGCAAGCACCTCGCCATGTACCGAATGCAGGCAGATGTGAGCACTATCGACCTTAGCGGCGTAATGTCCATAAGGATGGTCGAGGAGAAACCATGAGCAACGTAATCCCCCTAAAGCGCTCTGAGCACGTCATCCCTGACGATGAACTTGAAGCGCTGATAACTGAAGTCACTCACTATGCTCGCAAGCTCCACGATTACACCTCACTGCAGAGTGTGATGCGCAAGGTGCTGAGCGACGCCCTGAAGCGAGACAAGAGCGATGGAGAAACAAACTTACCTGCTTCGTAATAAAAATGTCAGACAGAACTGCATCAGCGCTATCCAGCAACTTCCCACCGATACCAACAAACCTCTGCAAGTAACCATTCAGGAAGACACCCGCAGCCTGGCGCAAAACAGGATGCTATGGGCCTGCCTGCATGACGTTTCGACACAGGTGGTGTGGTACGGACGGAAACTCGACTCGGAGAGCTGGAAGAACATCTTCAGCGCTGCTCAGCACCAGCAGGACACGGTGCCTGGCATCAACGGCGGCTTTGTCGTTCTCGGGAAATCAACCAGCAAAATGCGCGTCGGCGAGATGCGAGATTTAATCACGATAATCCATGCCTTCGGTGCAGAGCAGAACGTCAGGTTCAGCGATGAATCAGCACGCGCCGCTGAATGGGCTACCCGCTTCGGAAGTTAACCAATGACCCCCTTTACCGATATTGGCGCAGCCATCGAAGAAGCTGCGTGGCTGGCGTTCGTCCATAAGAAACCTCACTGCGTATATCAGCGCTTTGACGGCGTAATGGAAGTGAAGCCAGCGCATCCCGACCTTAGCCCTATGTACACAACCGGCTCGCCCGGCATCGTAACCACTGAGTACAGGTGCGCATCATGAACGGAATACCATTTACAGAGCATGAGATAAAAACCATCAAGCGCTTATCCAAGAAATGCCCACCGGCGCAAATAGCAAAACGACTCAACCGCCCGGCATCAAGCATCCACACCTTCATCAAAACTCACAATCTTCCGGCCCCTATCCAGGCCTATAAAAAGGTTATGGCCAGTGACGTCAGGAAGGTTGTAGAGATGCGCCAGTCTGGCCTGAAGTACAGAGAGATAGCTGAGCGAACAGGAATCAACGTAGATATGTGCGGATACATATACAGGAGCTACGGATGCGCATGACCTGGTTTTCTCACCCTGAGCCCCTCGACACCAAAACCGCCGATGAACTGCTGGCCCAATACGCCGCCCGGCATGTGCAGGCAAAAAAGATACTGGCATTTGACCCGCGATTCTGGACGGTCAGCGCACTGCTGCCTGAAAGCAAATACGAGCCAATACCCAGCAAGCAGTTTGAACAACCGATATGGAGCAGATGATGAAACAGAAAACAGATTACGCATACCTGGATACGTTAATTCAGGAACGAATTGCAGCGGGCAATAACACCTTCATGCGCATTGATGGAGGCCCTGTTTATGCCGAGGCAGACCGACTGGCGAATATCACTGGCGGCCCTGCATTTCGAATTATCGACCGACGACTGCAGGCTATGCGCAAGAAGGGGTTAATTAAATACACCACAGCTGAGAAGTGGACGGTAGTTTATGAATGAACGCTGCATCCGCTGCCACACCATCCTCACCAGCGAGGATAAGCACTTCCACGGCATCAGTTGCCACAACTGCGAAAGCGATATGGAGTGGGAAGAGTATGAGCAACACAGCCCTATCAAGTCAGCCTACTGGCGCTGGCGAGCACTCTGCTTTGGTTTGCGTGTTCTGCGCTATTACCCTGCAAAGCTCGGAAACTTATTGCTGCACAAGCTGCGCCGACAAGCTGATGGAAAGCGATCCGAATTTCGACATGACAGGAGAAGATGATGGCAAAGGCGATTAAGCCAAAGCCGCCGAAAGCCCGAAAGTGCAAATGCTGTCCTGAGAAGTTCATCCCCCGCAATAGCCTCCAAACAGTCTGCTCACCCAAATGTGCCATCCAACTCGCTAACCAGTTATCCGAGCGCAAGCAAAAGCGCCTGGAGAAAGAGCAGCGCGCCGCATGGAACAAACGCAAGGCAGATGTGAAGCCGTTAAGCCACTGGATAAACACGACCCAGCGGGCATTCAACGACTACATCAGAGCGCGGGACGGGGATATCTGCATCAGCTGCGGCAGCACAACGGCGGTCAGCTACCACGCCGGGCACTATCGAACGAGCGCGGCGGCCTCACAGTTGCGATTCAACGAGGACAACGTTCATAGCCAGTGTGCAGCCTGCAACGTGCATCACTCCGGCGCCATCGGTCCTTACCGTATCAACCTCACCACCAAAATCGGACTTCAGCGCGTTCTGGCGCTCGAATCAAGCAACACACCTCACCGATACACCCGAGAGGATCTGGATGCGATACGTGCGCATTACAGGGCTTTGCTGCGGGCATTGGTAAAGCAGAGGGAAGCAGCATGACCGACTACCTAAGAGAGAAGTGGCTGCACCTGCGCATGTACAAGCGCAAAGACGGCTTTGCAGTTGACTACCGGTTACTGAAACGCACAGCGAAGATGATAGGAGCGAATTATGGGGCTTGAAGCGACAGTAAAATACCATTTTCCGAAGGGGCAGAACTTCAGCGGAACAGCGCCACAGACATCACCAGACACGCTCACCGGCACTGACTACATCGCCAGTATGGGCATGGCTATGTCTCGAGCGCCTTTGGGTTATGCTGCCTTCATGGGGAAGGTAGGAGTAAGTGAGAACGACGCCGCACGCGCCGTATCCCTGTTAACTGAATATGCACTACAAACCTGCGATAAGGTTCCAGCCTTCCGCAAGCTCGAATCAGATATTAAGCCAGCGGTCATGCAAACGCTCGCAACTTATGCCTATCTCGATTACTGCCGAAGCGCCGCCAGCGTGAAGCCGTGTGATTGCTGCCATGCGAAAGGGTTTATTGAGGCGGATGTGTTCTCAATGAAATCTCCGCTGTCCGGTGGTCACGCCAGGAACGTCAAAGAGTTAGTGCGCGTACTGTGTAAACAATGCGGCGGCAAGGGATTAATCTCAACAGCATGTCGTGATTGCAATGGTCGCGGGCGGCGGTGATGAAGGCAGAGACGGAGAGGCAGGGCGTGCCGGTCATGGGCGATTGTAAGCGCTGTTGCGGGCGAGGGTATGAGCGCATCCCATCAACTGAAGCGCACAATGCCGTCTGTGCACTCACTGATGCGATCAGCCTTGATACCTGGAAGAAGAGCGCCAAACCATTTTATGACCAGCTCATTGGCAAGCTTGATATTGAGGAGTCATGGGCTAACGCCGCGCTGAATAAAGTGACTGCATAGCGCAATCAGAAATAGCTCATTAATTTATCGTGAGCTATTTACTTTTCCCGAAGCTGGGGATATGATTCCTAACAGTTGAAGTTGCGCTCTGTTGTTCGGTGCGTAAAATTAAAGAGTTCCATCACTCTGTGATAATCAAAGCGCCCTGCGGCCTCACCAGCTGCGAGGGCGTTTTTGTTAGGTGTTGACTCGAAAACAGACTTTTTGTAAAAAATGAATCGCCTGATGTGTTTCGTTCTTTAGTCCAATCATTCATCTCGCATATCAGGCCGAAGGCCCCGTCTTAACCGATGGGGCTTTTGTTTTGCAAAGCTCAGTCTTTTGCATTGAGTGCTGCAAATGAATTTTGTTAGTTTGCTAATAATAAATGTAGCAAGTAACGTTAAATTTATAGGTTTTGAATCTGAGAAGATTGTTTCGCCCCTTCAAGAGCTAAGCCATAACGAGTGCCGGAGATAAGCGCCGGGTGGGGCATAATCAAATTCCAAGAGGTCGCCATAAGGCGGCCTTTTTTCGTTTTCGCCCCTGCCAATCAACTAACTCTCACCCGTGATCCTGTGTGGTAGTGGGCGACTTTTATACGCGAATAGCCGCAATCGCGGCGTTCTCATTGTGATCAACTAAAGCTGCGTCGGGCATTTAGCGGCGGGAAGGCTCGGGGAATGTTTCTCAGGTGACAGTGAGAAGTTTAACCCGGCTTGTTCTGTTCACAATGTCATCAATTCCTAAACAGAGTGAGCCTCCAGTTGGGGGATAGGATGAAGCGACGCATGCCATATAAATCAGATCCGGGCGTACTGGCCGCGATGATCGCCCTGGGCATGACACTGCTCGGCGCGATTGCTGCTTACGCCTACAAAGTTTTAAGCGGGGAGGCCTTCAGCTGGCGCACCCTGTGCCTACAGGTAATTGTCTCTCTATTCGCCGGCCTTCTTATGATGCTGCTCGCCAATTACTGGCAGTGGCCGCAGGAAGTTACCGGTGCTATCTGCGGTATGGCTGGCTGGTCTGGCTCATCGCTTATCAAAGCTCTTGAAAAGCGTTTCCTGCAAAAAGCTGCAGGTGATGCGGGAGTGGCAGAATGATGAATCGTGACCAGTTCAAGCAAGCCGCAGGCATCAGTGATGCTCTGGTGGATAAGTGGTTTCCGCAAGTAGCTGCGGCAATGAAAGAGTTCGGCATTGATACACCAAAGCGACAGGCTTACTTCATCGCGCAGGTCGGTACTGAATCAAGCGGATTCACTCAGGTGAAAGAGAGCCTGAATTACAGCGTTGAAGGCCTAAAAATCTTCGGCGGTCGTTTAACCGCGGCTCAGCGTGCTCAGCTCGGCAGAAAGCCCGGAGAGCCAGCATTATCTTCGGAGCGGCAGGCGGCTATTGCCAACCTGGTTTATGGTGGTCGCTACGGGAATAACCTGAACGGTGACGGCTGGAAGTATCGCGGGCGCGGACTGAAGCAGGTCACTTTCCGGGGTAACTATGAGGCATGCGGAAAGGCGCTTAACCTTCCACTGCTCGAAAACCCGGACCTGCTTCTTCAGGATGATAACGCGGCGCGCTCTGCCGGCTGGTTTTGGAAAGCCAATAACTGCAATCAGTATGCTGACCATGACGATATTGTTGGCCTGACTCGCGTGATTAATGGCGGCTCAAATGGCCTGACAGATCGCCGTTCTCGTACTGACCGTGCTTTGCAGGTGCTGCTATGACAGGTAAAGCAAGAATGGCCCGTTACCGTCGGTTCATACCGGCGCTGTTCTCAGTAATCATCATCAGCTTCGTGGGTAAGCTCTGGTATGACAATGCCAACCTGACGGAGCGTAATAACCGACTGCGAGAGCAATTCATCCTGGCGAATGAGCGCAACATGAAGTTCGCAGAAGGCATCACGCCGATTACGAAGCGGCTTGATAGCCTCGCAACCACGCTGGATGAAGAAACCCGCCGCCGGTCTACAGCAGAAGCCCGCGCCAACTCGCTGCAGAAGGAAAACGAATTCCTGCGCAGTACTGGCAAATGCTCTATCGCTATCGACCCAAGCGCAGTGCAGAAGGGTGCCAAAGACCAAAGCACTGTAATCATCCAGGCAGCGCCGGCAGGTGAATGATGGTCAGTTTCCCATTTAGTTGGCGAACGACGGTAATTGGTGCCCTGCTGGTAATCCTTGTGGTGGTGTGCCGTTTTGCCAGTTATTACCACGGCAAATACATCACCGCTGATTCACTGGCGACAGAGCGCCAGCAAACAATCGATGACATGCAG
>Ga0157363_1005109_pt1 | contig 12206 bp, 5 predicted proteins | sample AttsexASBM1_FD_111477 | JGI IMG/M metagenome (GOLD analysis project Ga0157363, IMG submission 111477) | Fungus gardens microbial communities from leaf cutter ant in Ribeirão Preto, State of São Paulo, Brazil - Atta sexdens ASBM1 | ecosystem: Host-associated > Fungi > Mycelium > Unclassified ...
ATGTATTAATTGATCACGTTGTGATTGACTCGGTTTTGGATGCAGCCTGCTCGAGCGATTGGTTCTTACTTATGGTTTTAATCATTTATTTTTAATCACTCTACGAGCTAAGCTGACTTCTAAAATCTATCGAAAAAAGTGTGCAATCTCTTAATTGACGAGTGTACATGTCTAATCACAGGAATGTTTAAAATAAATGAGCTACATGGAGAGAATGTTTTTTTAAATGAAAATATGATAATCGTGGGACAATATTGTATTTCGAAGAATTTTATGTAAATCTCTCATTTTCTAATAAGACTACAATAAAATATAAAATAAATTTGATTAATTTTGAAGTGCATGGTAAAAATCTTTAAAGTACCATAACTACCATATTTCCAGAATAAATTTTAAGAGAAAATTCTTTTTGTGTTTTTTTTACAATATAATTAGGAACGATTAATTCTATGACGTCCATAATATTTCCAAGAGATTCCAAATCCAATTAATACTATTTACTATTATTTCATATGATTAACATAAACATGTGATTTCGATGTTTATGTATATATAAGAAACATTGTTTCTTTGTTTTTTTTTTCTATACAAAAGACTTAATTTATATTAGTTTTATTTATATGAATGTAACACATTGATTGTAAATAACGAATTGGGCATATACTTACTTCTATATATTTATATAATTTCGAAACAACTTATTTCAGCGTATCTACGTTTCACAGAAAGTTATTCTTGTTGAAATTACGGCAGTTTCCATTTACATTTCGCTTCTCGCGCCCATTATATACACGATGCATCGATGTCAGCATCACACGTCGGTCTCACCGTGCAATAAATTTTCTGAGCGACTGATGATATTTTGAGACTGTCGCTTATCTTAGTCCTTGTTGCATCTCACATTCTCTTCTCCGTCACCTCCGAAGATGCATTCAAAAACAGTCTCGTTGCGAGTTGGATAATGTTGACAGTGGTTTCATTCATCGTTCCGTATATTTTTGATTTCATCCTGCCCCCACTCCCTATCCGGCCTATCATCCTTCATCGCCACCGGTTTCCTCTTACGTCTGTGGGCATCACTTGTTGCTGCATTGACGCATCGTCTCCTACATACAGGGTGTTTTGCAACTACCGCATTACATTTTTAAAAATGTGTTTATGAAATAATTTTGAATTGAAAATTCTAATACAAAAATACGATACATAATAATACGAAAATATCGAGGCTATAATACTTTTTGAATACACACACACACACACACACACACACACACACACACACACACACACACACACACACACACACACACACACACACACACACACACACACAAAACACAACACAGAAATATTTTCAGTCATAATTTTTCTCTTTTTTATTTTTTATCATTCAAACTATAAAAAATCCAACAATAGAATCTTCATAATTACTATAAATCGTAACAATATTATCTGTAAAATTTCAGCTCATTCGGAGCAGAGTCCCGGTTCGGAAGAACACGCATCCTGTACGATCGATGCTGGATCTTGGTATATTTCCTAATAATATTTGCTAATAGTATTGCATAATAATAATAATATTATGTAAATTTTTTAATATATATTTTACATTTTTACAGTATCACGAATTGCTAATTACTGTCGAATTTGAAACATAATCTTATAGAAGTTGGAATAAATAATATAATACATTATGATTATAATATCGATTTTGGAGGAATTAGTTGATTTAAAACATTAATATTATTTTAACTGTAAAAAAGTATTCATTTGTACTCGAGAAAAAACTATATTATTTGCATAAATAAATTTATATATAGAAAATTTATATATAGAAAAACGGAATATACAATAACTATAGTAAATGCTCGAATTGTGTCATTCATCTCTATTCTGTTTTTCTATTTACATTTATTTTTGCATAAGTAATATAGTTCTTTCTTAGGTACAAATAAATCCTTTTTTTTTTTCAATCGAAATATTAATATTTTAAATTTAAAAAATGCTTTCGAAATTGATATTATGTTATATTATTCTCTCTCTCTCTCTCTCTCTCTCTCTCTTATTCCAGCTTCTTTAAGATTACAAGTTCATCATACAATGGAAACGAATATGATTACAAATTTATTTTGATTAGTGAACTTTAATCGTTGTTAATTTAAAAAGTTTTATAGCCTCGACATTTTCGTACTAGAATTTTCGATTCAAATTTATCTCAGGAACACGTTTTTAATAGTAGCATTGCAAGATACCCTGTATAATTGCTGCCGAAATGCTTGATATTATTTTCGACATTCTATTCTGCTGTCACCGATCGAGAGATGGATGAAATGAGGAATCGAAAGAGAGAGAGAAGTGTAAGCAAGATGTCTATACGCGGCGATCTAAAAATAGGCGGTGAGGTATCGCGGGATAGCGCGGGGGTGTTACTACAACGAGATAGATTCTCAAGCGACCAACTCATTCGGAGATAACAACTCATGTGAGAGACGACATTAATGTTTATTGCCCGTAAGCGCTCGCGTGCACTCACGCACAAGCTCCTATTTTTAGACGGCACGATCGGCAGCTATACGGGCACCGTCAAGGCCGCATTGCAAAACGATTATCGATGTTGGCGCATGTTACTGCAGTCGGTCACTGGATCCATCTATGTTCCTTGTGTACGATTTTGCATGCGCGAACGCTATTTCGCGATTGGCCCATATTGGCATCAGAGGATAGGATTCGTCGTTCGTCGAAAGTTGCTTATATTTATAGATTACGTTTTCGTACGTATGTATACGCGGCTATATGTATGCACGCGCGCGCGCGTGTGCACATATATCTGATTAAAATTGCTCTAAAATTTGTTTATATATATAGATATAGAGCTAAATAAAATGCTAGCATCGTAAAAATAAATAGATGCTTATACATAAAAGAACTAACTTAAAATAATTTATCAAAAATATAATTTGATATGTCTATAGATAGAGCTGTTACAATTAGATATAATATCTAATTGTAGTAGCCTCATCTTTAGATGTAAAAATTTAAAATGAAATATTATAAATATTATAATAAAAGATATCTTTTTCTTAAGGGAATACTGGATGGCTAAATTTGATTGAAGTCGATAATCAGACTTTTTAATTCTAAATTGACTTTCTTACATTATCGTTTTATTATCACACAATCTGCTCTTATTTGATATATTGCAACGCTATCTCTTGAAAGACCCGAAAGACCTATTATTAAACATAATTACTGCTCTGTTTTATTTTTCACTCGTAGCATACAAATGAAATTTTCAGATTCTCTTTCCTCTTATACTAAAGTCCTTAGTTTCATTTCTACAATAGTATTGTTCTTTCATATAACCTCTAGTGTTATCTAAGCTTATTCCAAACGTACGAAGTCTAAAATCTTATATGCAACACATGTTGTCACGAGTCAATTGCAGAAAACTATAATTTTTAAATTTCTTTTTGTTTGCCATATGAAATTGTTGTCTGCGCACTGTATTTTATCTACTTTAATTGTGAAGGATATTTTAATAACATTTATTTAAATAACAAATAAAAATAAATTTAAATAACAATTAAAAGATTGGAGAATCCGAAAATTAATTATATTTTATCGAAACAATTCCAGCATTCCCTTAAATTGATAATATTTTATTTCTTGTGTTTTAATTTAATTATATTTTATTTGACATTCTTAATAAAGTTTGGAGTTCTTAATAAAGTTTATTTAAAGTTTATTTTACTATATTTACAATTAATTGCTATTTCTTATTTACAGATTATTGTAACATATTGTATTTATAAATTAGTAAATTAATTATTTTTCTGAAAAATCGGTTTTAAACCTGTTTTTGTAACTTGTCTTTAATATATCTAATATTATATCTTCGATAATCTTTAATACTTTTTCTGATCAAAATTGGCGGAAAAAAAGATTAGCGTGGCAATTTGGATCTAAAAAATAATTATTATTAATCAAATTCAAATTTTTATGAATTCAATGAATTCATTTCAATTCATAACTCACTGATTTCATATATTTCATTTTTAACGTCGAGAAACTTCCGTCATTAAGGTTTCTATTGGAAACTTTTCGCGAGAATATTTCTTAATATTTTTCCTTGGGCACGTATGCTATCTGTCTACTTCTTAAGTATGACCAGATGAATCTCGAATAATGAATAAGCGAAGCTAAGCATACAAGAATGACTCCCATTCCTTTGATAAACATCAGTTTTTGTACATCATATTCTTGCCGAGATGTCCAACTTAGAAACGTAACTAAGTCCTTTGCCATTTGCGATGTCGACGATGGAGTGCCATCATCATATTCCACTATTCCTCCAATTAGCATCTGTACATGATTCTATATCATAATATCTTATAGCAACTATCAAATGCTAGAGCGCGCAATTAAAATTTCATTAGTATGAAAGATTAATCGGCGAAATAAATATTAACAGTATTAATGTACAAATAATTTCTCTTAATAAAGTATAATTTAGGATAATCACATCTTATTCTGCATCTCAAATTTACGGAGGAAATAATTTGGTAGATGTTTATTATATATCTGTAAACTGTCTGATTATTAAGGGAGATCAGGTTTATCATAGTTTTTAAATGAAATTATGATAAAAAAACCTAGATGCAAGATTTTCAAATGTTATATGTAGCTACACGTTTTTAATATATTTACATTTCTTAGGCATTAGAAAAAAATATTACTCTTGAATATATCATAAATAAATTAAATGAACAGTAGTATCTATCATCTATTAAGCTTTATGATAGATATAATATAATTCATTTATTTTGTAATTTCGTATCTAAAATATTTTTTTCTAAATTACATGAAATTAACAATTTAGACATAAATTTAAGTTAAATTGATGATATATATTGCTAAATTAAAGATATATATATATATATATATATATATATATAAAATACTTATAACTATATGTAAATATTTCAGTATATATATATATATACAATAATTCAGTAAATTAAATTTATGTCTATTTTTTACTTTAAATCACGAATCGACACACGATTTCGGTCGATTTTAGAAATACAATCTCGAAGTTCGAACTCGTATCGTTTCGATTTCCAAACGAGCAAACGATTAATCACCTAAGTCACTCGTACTGCTTGCAAAGTATATTAATCGAATCGCTCTTGCCCGACCAATTTTCGAAACTTAAATATTCAAAAACTAATACTTAAAACCTCAAAACTAAGGCTTATATAGAAAAATCGCCAAACACGAAATCTCTCTTTTTATCTGTAGAATTATCAAAAAATTTGCATCTAAATCCAAGGATATCTCTGGGGTTCCCCGTGTTAATTAATTTGGAAATTAATAATAAAAATAATGAAGAAGCGCATGAACATAATACATCTTATACACATCTTACATAACACTATCTCATTACAGATTTCTCTCTTAATTTATATTTAATTTATATGATGACTACTCAATGTTGAACTCTTTTATTTTATAATTTGTATCTGTTTTAAAATTTTTTTATTATATTGAGAAGAATCCGAAACGTTGGATTGAAACATCTATATTTTATTGTATTATACTAATAAAATTTATTAGTATATAAGAGTGACTTTTATAACATGTCAAGGATTAGCTATCAGAGCAGAGTCCCCTGTGCGATATATTCACTCATTATTGTTATTAACAATAAGCATTATATTTTGTGTCAAACTTTATTGATGTATATCTTTTAAACTGTGATAAATACATTGATTTAGTTGAGTGTTCTTAAAAACACTTAATTCTAGTAATTTTATATATATATTGTATTATTTAATGAAGAGGACGCAAACTCGATGTTAAGCTAGTTAGCTCCCTATTTTCAATCTTTTTCCGCTAAATGTTCGAGCATAAAAATTAGGACTAGCATATAAACAAAGTATATAATTAACACATATTATATTAAATGTTTAATTTTGATATTAATGCTATTTAGATTTATTGAGGGAGGGGGGGGGGGAATACTAACTTAATCCTCCATCGGTAATGCAGGGTCAAATTTAAGGTCCAATTGATTTTTTGATTGTGAATTTTAAGAAATGAATAAATAGCGAGATATCGCCTCCTTAAAAAAAAATTTGGTTAAAATTGTGTGTCAGAAGGAGTGTTAGTATTCAGTTGTTTGTTTTGTTGCAAGGACGAATAGAAGTCGTGCCGATTGTTCTCAGCAATCCATATTGCAAACCACGTAAAAACGATAAAATTTGTATTATAATATTTTATCATAATCAAATTACTTGAGAAGTTATCGATAAAAGAAAGAAAAGAATAACTCTTTATATAAAAATATGCAGAATAATATCATTGAATAATACCATTACCTGTTCCATACCGATTATGTTTCCGGGAAAGTAGGTATTAAAATATTGCTGGTCGGTTAAAGATACACCTGCTGGCGGTTCCGTCCAACCCGTCAGCAAAGAAAATAAGTAATTTCTACCATTCCACCTGGCATAAATGATATAAGTCAGATCTGGTGGGTACGCACCGAAATTGGCCGCCCTTGCCGCTTCCTCATTTGGGTAAGGAAGTGGCAATAAATCAGACAACTTTCCAGGTCTCATGTAGTAATTTCCCTCTTCGTCGGGTCCATCTTGAACCTGCATATCCGAATGCAACATATTATTCTATGAAATATGAATTAAGTGAAAAGAAAACTAATTTAAAGATTACACTAAAAGAGATTGAGCATTTTTCAAGAATTATACGAATATTTATTTTTATTTAATTAATTGAATTAAAAATGCAATCAGTTAATTTTAATACATTAAATCTTTTCGTGTGATATTATTATTATATTTATGTCTCGGTATCAATAAACATTATACTGTTAAAAAAAAGATGCAACTTCTGTTCATGTAACGAAAGCAAATTTCAAACATTACATTAAAAACATTTACGGCTATACATGTTCAAATAAATTGTCAATGCATGCGCAAGTCGCTTGTACAAGTTTATTGAAACATGTGTGTGACAAAACCGCACAGTTTTAACTTGCGCAAAAATGACTGGAGCAAATGAAAATTCATTGAACATTTGAACTTGCATTAATTTTACTTGCATTAATTGACTTGCACAAGTAAATTGGAGTGTGTGTAGTGGCGTGATATGTTAGTTCAAACTAAAGACTTTTTAATGTCAGCTACACATGTTTAAGTAAATTTATCAAGTGCACAAGCATCTTGTATAAGTTTTTATTGCAGCGTGTTTATAATAAAACTGTACAGTTATCACAAATCAGCATACACGTTTCAATCAACTTACACAAATATACTTGAACATGTGTGGCCAGCCTTGGATCCGTCATATCTTTATTTACTTTTTTATAACACTGAATAGAAAAATATATTTTGTGTTATCACAGTTAGACGAGATAGTTAATTTCATTTTTATGTGGACGTAGAACATTTTTAGCAAGCCAATTTGTAATTGTATTACGTGTCTTCGAGTGCGGACTTGAAGTCAATTACAAAAGCTGTAAAAAAGGGAAGGAAACGAAATGCTTCAGAAATGAAATCAACAGGTCGGGCACGAGATAAATTCAGGCCTACTGTCTACCTCATACTCGGCGGCAATAGCCTTGGCCTCGTCCCTCGTATGTGTCACGTCGATCAGATCCATGAATCGTACGTAGCGCAAGCTGTGGCAAGTATAACATATGGTTCTGTAGACTTGCCAACCCCGCCGTAAGGCCGAGTGATCCAGAGATGTGAGATACCCCTCAAAGTCCCAGGGATACTTGGGACTTCGTGCAGCCTCACGGCCCATTGCCTGAACCGATCGGTCTAGGAAATACAAGAACACTCCGCAAGTAGCACTCGCGCCCACCAGTACACTTAGAACATTCCTCAAAATTCTTTTTCCACACTTCCACTCAATACCATTGTACCATGTATAAACTCTACTAAATTGCTGCCGTTGAAAGCAGCGTTTTATTTGGAATGAAAAATAATTTTTATTCAAAAGCATAGCCATTTTTCTTTGACACAAGACAGTCTCGAGGAAACAATTGATAGTACAGCGAGTCGAACCAGTCGAACGTTTGTGGAGATACTGTATTACTGTGTACCACAGGATATTTATGTGAAAATATTTCGCAAAATTGAATTTTTATCGTTATAAATTGATTTACTTAAAATTAATCACAATTTATGAACATATCACAATTTATATCTCTGATATTTATATCTTCGTGTTTATAGTTTTTTCAATTTTGTTTTTGCTAAAGAATGTAACTAAAACTAATCTTGAGACAAGAATTTAATAGATAAATCTTTCTCAATTCTATTATAAATAGAATCTATTTGACAACATATTTTTTTAAATTCATATTTATTATTGCATTTGAAAAACTTGTCTAAAATCAGTTTTAAAGGACAATTTGTTTTGATAAATATATTATGTAGAAGAATTAATTTAGTATTTGTTATATTTGCAGTCGCGATTAAATTGAGAAATTTGATTCATTAGGGAAGATCATATATGTGCACATATAATATGTCAATAGTTTTGAAATTTTGTAATATTTTTCCGAAAGTGATATGAGAAGAGAACACTTGTTTAATGAAAAGCATGACTTAAAAATCCAGAAATAATTCTTTTAAATAAATCATTTATTATTGTTAATTTTTTTAAAGTCTTAATGTAAAAATAATAAAATGCTATTTTAATTATTACAACATTTTTACATATATTTACTAATAAATCATACTAGATGACAATTTTTTTATATTATATATATAGATTTAGATAAGAATATAAGATTTATTTGAAATTTATTAATCTTTCCCAAATTCGATAATATCTTAAATGCTTGTATAATTTTATAATAAATATGAATTCATATACTACGTATATGTAGTCTTTTTAAATTGCATGCTGAAATTTCGACGATACTAAAAATATTATTTGTTCGCTACAATTAAATTTTTTTTAAATTAAAATATTTTTTTAGTATAGCTTTTATAAAATGTAAAGTATAATTTATTCAAGCTATTTTAAAAACAAGCTTTTGATTTTTTCTCGAAAAAAAATGAATCCTTTTATTTATTCACATATTAAGAAGATCCTAAAATCGTCTGTATTAGCGACTAAATCGTATAATTTTTGTATAACAATTACTTTTTTTCTCTCTTATTGATTTGAAAATCAATCTTTTTCCAGGATTAAAGTATACGCATTAATACGTACCTGTGAGATGGAGTATATGCTGAGAACGATCATTACTTAATAATATGGCGCTCCAAAGCTGTCACATCGTGACAACATTTGCTTTATATAAAAGCTATGCAATCTACTTACTGAAATAGTAGTCTATAGACTAGCAGTTTGAAGAAATAGTGTGGAATTCTTAAAATTGGACTTAGACCTCTAATTAAAACATAATTGTTGTACGAAAATTTATATATAGTGTGGCGTATGTAAGTGAAATATTGATGTGTCAATGGTATGTAAATCTGTGTATAAGTGCTATTTTCATATGACTAATCTCTCTCATCTTTAGAATCCCCTTAATAATTTACTATATATCATATTTTTACTTTTTCATTACGTTGTTATCCATATATGTTTATGATAGAATTTTCAGCAAGAATTAAAAAAAAATCTGTGAATGTACGACGTGTTATAACGAAATGACATTAGATCGTAAAGAGATTAAATTTATCGTAGCGGTTTCATCCGACTCAATTTTTATCTAGTTTATCATCGCGCGATCACTCAGCGACGACGAATAACCATCGAGCTGAAATTAGGTGGCCCGATATATAATTAATTCACTCCTTCTTTCCAAGAACAGCTCGACGAAGATTGCGGTTGATTGAAAATCGATGCGGACCGAATCTTCACCGCAACCATTTCAGCGTTTATTTTTAAGATTTAAGCATAGTGAAGGGGAAAGAAAGACACGTTTGGAACTATCGTACCGTCTGCATTATTTATTCACGGGATATAGATAGGTAATATAGCGTTATGGTCTTGCGGCACGGCGGTCAATACACTACTGTTGAATAATTTAGATATGATCGCGTTCTCCATTTATTTTCTCGCGGGACATTTTTGCTTATTTGACGAATAAGGAAGGAAATTGTTGAATTGTGTCAAAAAAAAGAAGAGAGAAAAGAAAAGAAACATGCAAAAATTATCAGCTAACGTAGTGTCAATTAATTGATATAGCGCGTTACGACTAATAATTTCATCAGAACGCACGCGCGTTAAAAATGTTTCTATACAATCGAGAGGAAGCAGAGAAGGAATCCTACGAAAGTATCGTGATTCTTCGGTACCAAGTGTGGTTCATTATTATTAACATACGCCGAGGCGATGTTATAAGTGATTTTGTGAACTTTAGTGAGATTTAATTCCATTCACTGTCTTGGGAATTTAACAATTAGTTTGCTGATCCAATTTCTCTTTTATCTCTTCATTCTTTCCTAATATCTCTATCTTTCTTCAACAACACTTCTTTGTTCAATTTTAGGAAAGCGTCTCTAGTTTCAAGCTGACTTAACGGATGCCATAATTTTAGTTACTGGAATAAAATTGATTTCTCGTTGTCGTTATCGTCGTTGTCGTTGTCTTTAGCTACAAATACATTTCACATAATAATAATGATCCATGTGCCATTATTCATCTAATAATAGATAAGACAGGATTGGTCGATCGATACTGTACGACCAAAGATGATATCTTGTCGAGTGTCTCCTCTTCGTTCCAACCATCCTCACCGCGTAATCTGGGCTATTCGCGTCCGACGCGAACAACCCACGGTTTGCAGACGCGATTAATTATTTCCTTACAGACGATGATTATTGGAATTCTTTTTCCTCGGGAAGGCATTCTATCTCGAATTCAAATTGTCTTCATTGCCTTCCCAATACTTGAACATTTCGAAAAAATTATAAAGGAATTGTATAAAAATGAAAATTACTTATAATTTGTAAAACTATTTATTATTTTATTAACATTTGTTTAGCATTAATTATCACCCTATATTTAATATCCATCTATATTTAAAAGAATTTATGAAACATATTTATTTATGAAACATATTTAAAATAATAAAATTTGTCGCTCTCAAAATCTGAATTGCAAATAATGTTTCTACAAATAATAAGCGAAATCTTTACAATATTACTTGATTTACATATTTATTTATATATTAATTTTTACTGTATCAAACTAGAACTACTTATTCGTTCAAATTTGTTCTAGTTTGATAAAATAAAAATTAAGTAATATATAAATAAATATGTATCTCTTATTTTATTTTTGAGTGAATGAAATAAACAAATGCGCGTACTTTTCCTTATTTATGAATATTTTTTTCTGTACAATCGCTTTTTGCATAATCGATATTTTTCATAATGTTTTATATATATAAACGTCTTCCTTTTTGTTCCTCTTTCAATTATACGATATCTTTATCAGTCAGTATTATCGAGCTTGTTTCATTTACGTTTCACTTATGTTTTGATTCGCAGCAGGATTTTTCTTAATGAACGCGACACTAGAAACAGCGAGCTATCGACGGTCATTCCGCGAGAAATCATCGCGCGTCCGTCGATGGACAGCGAAATTATCCATTGTTATCGGCTGCGGAATGCACTCATGATAAGGCTATTTATGTCGTTTCTCTGCACGAGACAACGATGAGGGCACATATCATAAAAATTGACCACGGGGACATCATCCTTGCACTTTATACTTGAACTATTGAGCAAGTTTCCCCTTCTTTGTTTCTGTATAACGAGTATTAAATGAGTGCAGAAACGCGATTAGAAGATAAAATTAATATTTATTTGATTTGACATTACATTCGTTTATTCTTATTAGTCCATTAAATTTAAGCTATTCAATTTATTTTTAGATAATATAATTAATTCGAGATTTTAATAATTTAATTAGACCAAGTTTTTCAATAGATAGTCGTTTTATTTTTAAAATGTACTAATTATTTTTGTTTTCAACAAAAAAAAAACGAGTTAAAATTGAATAGTTAATATCTTAAAATGCGAGAAGAGCAAAAATGAATACCTAATCATAGCATTTTTATATTAAACAAAATAATTTTAACGTAGCAATTAATAATTAAATTGTAGTAGCACTATGAATTGATATTGATATTTTTATATCTCAAGCTGCAAATA
>Ga0157363_1005111_pt1 | contig 12203 bp, 10 predicted proteins | sample AttsexASBM1_FD_111477 | JGI IMG/M metagenome (GOLD analysis project Ga0157363, IMG submission 111477) | Fungus gardens microbial communities from leaf cutter ant in Ribeirão Preto, State of São Paulo, Brazil - Atta sexdens ASBM1 | ecosystem: Host-associated > Fungi > Mycelium > Unclassified ...
TCTCTCTCTCTCTCTCTCTCTCTCTCTCTCTCGCGTGCCATCCGCGTTCTAACCTCGAAAAACGGCGATCCCCGACGCCATGCAGTTGGTGGAGCGACGGCAGCGATCGAGCGCGTGTGCGTCCTGATGCGCGTTCACTACGCGGTGACGTTCCCGTGTCTCCCCGAGCGAGCGAATGAACGATTACGGCGCGCTAATGATTTCGCGCGCGGATCCGCGAAGGGGACGAAAATCGTGCAGCGATATCGATAATCAGCGATAAGATATTCCGGGCTTTTCCAGCCGCGTGTCTCCTTTTACTCTCCTCCCTTCCGTACGTATCTCTCTCTCTCTCTCTCTCTCCCCCCCCTCCCCTTCCGTCTATACCACGTTCTCGAAATCGTGACAAGTGCGTGGTATGTTCGACCTGACGAGGGCGCGACTTTGCACTCCCTTCGATCATTCCCGAGCCGCGGAAGTCCATTCTGCGAAGCGGATCCTCGTCACTTGACGACGCGTGCTCCTCTGGATCCCCCTTTCCTGTGCTGGCGGTGAGATTTTTCGCGACGATGACAACGGCGCGCGGTCGTTCGCCGCGAGACGCCGACGTCGCTAGGGTCTGACGTCGGAGCCGCTAATCGGTGACGCCGCGATCTATCTCGAACACTCCGCCGCGCTTCGTGGATCATCCGCGAGTCCAACGGCCACGTGCCTGTTCCCGTATTGTGTTGCCGCGCCGGTCCCGCCTGTGAGTTATGCAGTCTAACACGATACTCCGCTCCGACGTCGGCAGTACGGAGAAACTGATGGGCAACAACAATAATCTCAACAACAACGGCTCGCCGGGGGCGGACATAATGTTCCAGATGGAGGACGAGGGCCTCACGCAGTTGGGCAGCGTCTTTCAATCGGCCTACCAGTCAATCGTGGGCGGCGGTCCTCAGGTAAAAGATCGAGGGACGCCCTCATTCACCGATCCGATTACTCGGAGGGTACGATGGGAAGACTTCCCGAATTTGTCTTCAATATTGGAGATCCGTATCTGCGGAAGGGACTGAAATAAAATATTAAAATATTATGTAAATGAATATGTTATATTTAGTTCATCTGTTTCTTTTCGCGAAAAGAATTATACGTTTCGCAATTTTTATCGAGCCAATCGTGCTTCTTTTTTTTTTGCATTTTGTCATATAGGAATCTATCTGCGGGACTCAAATAATTAAATAATATATGTAAATAATATATTATATTTAATGTATCTATTTGTTTTCGTGAAAGTTATATTTGTCGCAATTTTACCGAATGAATCTCCCTGCTTCGTTTTTCCTGTATTTCAGTATTAGGAATCCATTTTAATTAAAGCTTCCTAAATTTATCTTCAATATTAAAGATTTGTACCTGCGAGAAGGACTTATAAATAAATAATTTAAGTACCGCGTGATAAATAATTTATATTTAGTATATTTATTTGTTTTCGTGAAATCATATTTATCGTAATTTTATCGAACAAATCATGCTCCGTTTCTCTTGCATATCGAAGTAGTAGGAAATTATCGATTGCAATTGATGTAATTTGGAAAATAGATTTGGGCGTTTAATTCATTGGCATAATCGATGCGATTTTCTCTTCAATCTAGATAAAGAGGAAAGTAATTTTCAGCAGGATCGTTTTCTCCTTATTTATATTATTTGATATTATTATTTCGCTCTTCGAAATCTCTCATTTATAGCAATTTAAAATCGGTGCTTCTAACTCGGTGAAATACGATTTCGTCCGCGTCCAATGTAATTTAATCTGTACGGTATCACCCGACGTGTGCGCATATAACGGGGGAAAGTTGGAAAAACGGTATATCGCGAGGAATCTTTCCGATAGAAGAGGCGAGCGGAACTTTCTGCGGAAAATGTAAATCCCCCTTGAGAATCCCGACGACGGAAGAGAGTCTCGGCGCGGGAAAGACATTTTCTTCGAAAGCGGATTGCGCGTCAATCGTGAATAGGGGCGAGGGGGAGAGGGGAGTGGATGGCGGGACGATTGAAGAGACCGTACACGTTTTACGATTTTTCCCTCCGTGTATCCGACAGAGCGTGTGGAGCATGCTATCGGCACAATGACGTCAGAATTACGTCACGACATGGCCGCTCTCACGTGGGCGGGCTCGTTGTCGTCCGACTCGCTCTTTTTGCGTCCTTCCTCGATTGTATAGGGTGCTCTAAAAATTTTTACGACCCGGCGCAACGAATTGTGTGTTCCTCTCATATAAAATCGGAACGGAACGGCGACCTTTCGATGAAATATCGGACGCACAAACTCGCGAACTGTCCTTCTCCTGTGGTCCGCGCACCACCGTTCGATTGAAATTGATGGTACGCGCTAACTTTCCAGCTGATTTGAATAAACGACGGCTTGGGCTCTCTAGGTTGCGACCTAATATGAGATCCTTGAATGTCAGAGGGTGGTTGACGCGGGTTTAGCTGCATATTGTTTCGGGAATACTTTTCCAAAACCGATAGGTCGGAAGACACCGACACGAAATATCGCGCTTCCTCGAAACTAGAACAGGCGATATCATTCTGCACCCTGGAGATAGGATAAATCCTACATCCTGTCGAGATAGCGTATCCTTTCTTCCCGCGCTATCGACTAATATTGCTCGCTCTAGTTTCACAATGTAATCTGCCTGCCTTACCGCCCGGTCCCTGTATTGGGCGTGTTGTATCGTCGGCGGGTGCTTATCATTAAAAAATAAATGAATGTAACTCGGCCGAGTCGGATTTGCTTAGAGTATTAGAACTGAGATAAACGAGAACCGGATGGGAACGCGTTTTTCATTGCAAATTTAAATATGAGGAAAATAATTTCAGTATATGTGTGAGTGATTAGTTTTCCGTGTAGAAGTATATCCTATACTGCATACAAATAGTTACAGGATTGTCACAAAATTGGATATCAGAGAATTTTGCAAAATATTTTGGAAAATTAAAATTCTTGGCTTTAAAAGAATTTGATGTATGTACATCACATCTACACAGTCTTGGAATGCTATCAATTTGACAATTAAAAATGCAAGCGGTGTCAACGATATTAATAATAATTTAAATTGCTACACTGAAAAACATTTGAAAATATCTGAAATTACATCTGAAATTAATTTTGTAGGAATCTTAAACATGATGAGCAAAATGTTTTGATATTCTATAGCAACCAATTTTGTCATCCTATCTGTTTGTTTTGGTGATGTAATATTCTTCAGATCTATGTCTAGCTAAATTTTTAGATTCTTCAGCAAAATTGCTCTTTCAGTGTATGTTTATAGATTGACTCAACAAAATATTTAACGATTTCCAAATCGAAAGGACTACTAAGATTTCAAAGTATTATTATTATTATTATTAAGTCAGAGAAAATTATGAATTTTTGTTTGAAAAAAATCAAGGAAAAATTACGGAATTTTATGATGATGAATTTGTGACAACCTTGAAATATGGGTGTACACTCATTCAAACGTGTAGTATAGCGTCATTTTCACATGGAAAATTAAATAATACACATATACCGAAGTCCCTTTTTACACCCTTGAATTTGCAGTGTTCGCTTAAGTGCGCTCTCCGAGCAGGACAGAATATATCGTTGTCAAAATATATACACGCTCGGCATTCCGACGCGGCTCGCGGTGCTCTCGGCAGCGCGATAACACGGCCGGCTTGTAAGAATTTCGCGAAATCAGAAATTCGCTCGGCGACGGGGGAGAGGAATATCGCGCCGGGAATGCCGGGACTGCAGTCGCGGCGGAGGGGCGGGAGGGACAATGTCTATTCCGACATTGCGAGTCAGCGCGTATACGGCGAAGTGACTCATCATCCCCGCATTGTTTCGTTAAATGGAATTTCTATCTAATTTAAATGCGGCTTAGCTAGAAATAATGCGATTATGCGTTAGCTTATTCTGTTTGTTAATCTCCTTTGCACACCATTGTTACCCCCGTCGACGGGCGAGGGAGACGGGCGACGGAGGGCGACGCGAGGAAGGGAAACGAAGAGCCCCCCCATCCTCCCCCTCCCCCTCCCCCTCCCTCCCTCCCCCTCCCCTCTTGCCCCGCTTTTACGTTCCCCTCTCGCCGACTTGCCATTTTGTACGGCACTGTACATTATTTCAGTACAGTCTACACAGCCGCTAGATCCTCTCCGGCTTATGGACTGTTCGCAGCGGTTCTCCTTTTCGACCTGCGACTGCAAATTTAATCTGACTATCCTTGGATTTTCTCCACTTAAGGATTAGTCTACGGAATGTTTAATTTAATTTTTAAAATGTTTTTTTTTGTGATTTAGAAATTTCTTTTTTTTTTTTCAACTGATTTAAGAATATTAACTAAAACGTAAATGGATCGAGCGTTGATACAATTAATGAAAACTTGTCGTAATTGTTAATTTAATTTTCCACTGCGATGTAGTACGTACCAAGTTCGCCGTTTTCTAACTGAATTATGACGGGCGATAATGCGTCAATTAAACCGGGAGTTTGTAACGTTACTGTACAAAGGAATCTAATTTACTACTCCATTTTTAGACTATCGGCATTAGGTCTAATGGCACGATCTGTAATTACTTATTCTTGACTGGGCGACCTCTTTTTCATCTTCTCCGCCTTTGGGACCAGCTCGATCGGACGACTTATTAACGCTAACGGTACAAAAGCATTGTAATTATGCCTCTCGCGTTATGCCGAGCAAAAGACGTATTTAATGACGCAAAGCGTTACGAGACAAATGAGATCGAGTAGGTCACGCATTTATGCTGTGTTAGATCGACAGCTGTCGGTCCATTATTTCAGTATCTTCGTCATCAATTTCAATTCACTTAATTGCCGCTTCTAAGAAAATAATACGAGTAATAATGACTAATCGATGGAATCGGAACTACGGGTCTGTATTGCAAAAGTGAAATTTTCGATACCTACAGTGTTTTAAATGTCACTAGTTATTAAAGTAAGTAAATAAAAAGATTATACTGCTACATCGTTAATTTTATATCGATTATATAAAATTAATAATATACTGTGAACTTAAAATGAACTTAAAATGTAAAAATGAATAATACAAACAAAGTTATCACTTGCAGGGTAGTTGCTCGAATTCCATTGAGATAGATCTTTGTCGGTTCATTTTTTTATCGAATTTTTTTTTTAAGCAGGGCATCACGTCAGATAAATTTAATATTTGCAACTTATTTCCCGCGATTGTTTTGACCATAGAAATCGTTTCGTCGTTTGTTCGTGCGAGGGAAAACTGCACGGTGCGTTGCAACGAGAATTCCCAGGGCCGTATTTCGCGGAAGTCACTCCGGATTAACTGCATTAAAGTTTCTCCGCGGCTCCCTTAAAATATTGCAACGGCTTAAACGTTTTTTAACGCCGAAACTTTTGCCTCCCTCGATTTATTCGAGAGCGAAATTATCCGTTATTTACCGAGCGAGAGAACGGAGAGGAAGGAAGAGCGGTGGTGGAAATATTCTTTCTCTTTCTCTCTCTCCGTTTCTCACTTTTTTTTTTCTTGGCTTCCCTCATCTCTCGGCGGCGCTTTCGTGTGTCTGGCGAAACCAGTTTTTGATCGCGCCGGGTTAAGGGCGGCCATTTCCGGTCCGCGCGCGCCTTCCTCTCTCCTTCTCTCCGTCCCTCTCCGCGTCCCTCATATCCGGTACGGCACTTGCAACGTTTTAAACCCGCTGCTCTCTCTGGTACACTCGGACGACCTTTTTTTCCCCCCCGAGAGCTTGTCGAGCGTAAAATCTTCCCCGGCGCGGCGCGGCGCGGCGTCGGGACGACGACGGGAGGGGCGACGGCGGCGCTCGAAAAATAGGCAAAAAATCCACCTTCATTATGAAACGTTATCTTTCTTTACGTCCGACTTAATTAGCTCGCCGCGTCCATTTTGGGGTATTACAATGCGCGGACCTGGAGTAACCTCGGGTGAAAATTAAGTCGCTCGTGCTGTCGCACGTGAATCACTTTGATAAATTGAGCTAATGACGATAAAATTCAATTTGATTTTCCGCCGAGTGGCCACACTGTATGTAATTTTGTGTGGGTTTTTAAATTTTTCTTTTGGAGCGAAAAAAAAATTAATCGAAGAAATTTATTCGTATTTGCCTCGGATAATAAGTGGATACATGCAACAGACGTTTGCATTTATTCGGTCGTTTTACGACGTCGCGTTGAGACCTGCCATTTCGACGTTATTAATGAAGATTCATATTACGTGCTTCGCCGCGATGGCGCGTTTCTCTATAAGCTCGTTTCAGCCGGATACAGAGGAAGATAGAGCTAAGAAAAATAACACACATCTACCTCGCCGCATAATAAATGGCTTGTCATAACTGCTCCCATTTTTGCATAATCCTATCATGGATTAATGAACTCAATTTCTTCATGCTTCCACAGCCGTGACAATTTGGAAGCTGCACGATCCTTTTCGTATCTCGGTATCTCTCTTTTCGTACAAAAATTCGATTAGTATGCAGTATATAACGTATGCATATTCGGATTTGTCGAAACGAATTTCTCGGGGCGAATGGGAAGAAACACGAAAAGCGAAAGTGGCTGTCGATTACGGTGGTCCAGCGACCACGCCCGCTTCAATTAAGATGAAAATTTGAGAGAATCGCGCGCGCGTGCAGGCCGGATTGGTGAGATTGTGAAAGCCGCCGCCGTCCTCATCGTCGCCGAATCGTCGTAGCGTTTGGCGTTTTACGAGCGATCCACGCGCGGTCGATCGTCAGGAAAATAACGCTCGCGCGCGCTCGCTTTGGAGGTCGGTGTAATTGCCTCGAGAAAGAGAGAGGAAAAAAAAAGAATCAATGAAACCGATAGGTCCGTTACGTCGCTCCGTTTCACCTGCCTTCCCACGGTGCGCGTTACCGGTGCGGCCAAATTTACTCCGAGTAGAAAGGTCCGAGTGGTGGTCGGTGTCGATGTTGTACGTGTATATTGGTATCACGTATGAATGTCTGCTGTATCTGAAATTCTGTCCTTCGAAACATTTTTATGAACAAAATAATCGATAATGTGGAATCTCTTTTTCGATTCGTGATTTATATTAAAATTTTACACAGATGGCTCTTAAGCTTTTATTTGATTTTCTCGCTACTTGCTCGTCCGGTTTTTATTTCAAGAAATTGAAAGGAATGTTGTTGTTCCATAGAAAAATGTTGGCGATGAGAGCCACTGATCACGCGAGTGCTAGGTTAAAAGCGGCAATGAATAGAATTGATATAAATGGGACGGCGACCTGGCTTCAGTCTCGAAGTTGATTGTTTTTTCTTTCCTCTACCGTCGAATTGGTCGACAAGTGCCACTTTATTATCGCAACGAGTTCGTTACCGTGCTTTTACCGAATTATCTGTATGAGGTCGATCAAGGTAGGAAAATTTGCGCCCGCGAAATACGTACCTTCCCTATAGGTGTTTATGAACAGATGATTCTGCAATCAAATAATTTTTATTTATTATTTGAATAGAATTTTTATTAGTCTGTCATTAGGTATTATTTTCATGAACAATTTATTCTTGATCTTTCATATATTGTTTTACAATAATATATGCGAAATAATTTTTAAGAAACGCCGATAATTTGAAGCATCAAATTTGATAGAAATTATATCGTTACTTTTACGAATTTATTTAAATCTCGCTGAATTATCGCACTCTCCTCCTTAGAAATTATTTCATAACGTAAAATAATAAGTGAAAGATCAGAAACAATTCGACATGAAAACAATACCTAATGATAAACTAATAAAAATTTCATTGAAATAAAATTATTCGATTGGTACAAGTAGTTTCGGTATTGTAATTACAATCTGTTTACAAAATATACTTTCCTTTGCGATGACCTTTATCTGGATCAAGTGAGAGAAACGAGATCCGCGGCGCTGCCTACATTTTGACTCGCGTTGGGCAATTGCGAAAAGCTAGACACTAGGAGTCGCGGAAATTCCATGACGGCGGCAGTTCCGGTCGATCGTCGCCGCCCATCTCGTAATCTATGGTTGGGATTAGCATTAGTACTCGACACGTATGCGTAACCCATATGATCGCGCTTGTAGCTACAAGTTACACGCGCGCGCGCGTACGTATGTGTACACGTACACGCTCGTATGCACACGCCGTATCTATTCTGCTCTTCTCCCTGTTTATCTCTCTCGTGCTTGCGCGCGACTCTACAGTTTAACACGACATACACACACACACACACACAAACACACACATATATTACTTCAAACTATATACAAATATATATATATATATGTGCGCGCGCGCGCGCGTGTGTGTATATATATATATATGTATGTGCACACGCGCGTCTACAGATACGATAGATACGGTGCTACAAACATATTCGCGCGCGGCGGCGCGCGCGAGGTATAATTAGACGCGGCCTAGAGCCATACTAATAGCGGTATCCTAGGACCCCCAACACACGTCTACCGATATATCCATTGCTGGTAACCATTATCCCCAGGTTCTGTTTGTGCGGATACGTCGCCTCCGGGACACGCGTACTCTGTACATACACATACACGCACACACGCGCGCGCACACACACACACACACACACACACACGCACGCACGCACACACATACACAGGAACGCACGGCGTGTCCGCACATGCGTTGTTTCTCTGTGCACGCGCGCGAGAGTATGCATTTGCCTATACCTACCGTTATATGCGTTGCGCATATTCTGTGTGCATATATGTACTTAAGTCAGCATGCACGTATGTGTGGTGTACATGTGTGTGTGCGTGCGTGCGTGTGCGTGCGTGTGTGTGTACGTGTGTGCGTGTGTGCGCGCGCGCGCGCGTGTGTATGTGTGTGCGTGTACGCACATACAAAGCGTATGTGCATCCGTGTGTGCATATTTATGCCTGTGTGTGCGCGATACTAATGAAGCCGCGCGCTCTACGCGATTATGACAATTAGCGTCAGCGAGGTCAAACGGTCGAAAAATAAGAAACGTACGTATAACGATTGGCGACTCCATACGCGCTCCCGTTTGATGTATATTTTCGGTCGGCTTGTGCTATAAATGTGGAACGCATATAATCGTAAATTAATACCCGGGCAGTTACGGCTGCGACTCTATTCCACGTTGCACTCCGAGCGCTTATAAAGTATTCAAGTACTCTGTTTGCGCGCCGCTTTCAGTTCCCGATTAATTTCGATGAAACTAGTGATCCTTTCAAGATTCGATATTATTTTTTGTAATTTGTTAGAATTATAAATATTTGCAGAAATTTATTAAAATATTGCTATATAATTCTTTTTCAAAACATATATGGATACTGTTTCCAATACATTCCTTCGTGATATTATTGCGTTTATATAAATGTTTGAAAAACTTAACTTTTACGGGAAAGTCACTGTAGCACTAAAATAATATCATATTTTGAGAAATACAATGGGGAAAAAGAAACAATGAACACAAATCTTATTTAAGAAAAAGCTGTACATAGAAAAGAAATTTTAATAAATATTTGTATTTTAATAAACTTTTTAGATAAATATGGGACATTTGCTTACAGTAAATATTTATTCAATTAAAAAAATATTTTTAAATTTAAGTATCATTTTTTTAATTACATAAATAAAAATTTTATAAATTTTTTTTCGATGTAAAAAATACATCGCCGTCGTCTAACAATCGATAAAGTATTTATAGATTAATATCTGTTTATTTAAATGAAAATCTTTTTATATTTATATCTGAATGGGGAAGTACCTTTAGTTTGACATCTTTGTCAATTTTTAGAGCGCGAGTTGCGCTAGTTGTTGGCGCGTCATCGGATGAATACTTGATGCCGAAACTTTACTTTTCCAAGTTTCTTTCATACTGTCAAATATTTAATACACACACACACACACACACACACACACACACACACACCAACGAAATAGAACGACAGTACGCTAAAGCGACTGAAAACGCCACCATTAGGAAGTAACTACGCGGCGCCGGATATCTCGATTATCTTCCAACGATCATCCTCCCTCTGAACCGGCGCGTGTATGCGTTCTCGAAACTGGCGCGTGTATACACGAACGCTTAGGCATATGGATACGCGAATACACGTATGCACACGTACGCATACGTACACATATGGGTGCGCATTTCCTCCGTATATCTACCAGCGCAATATAGCAGCAACATCACATACGAGCCGCGTATGCTGATCTGCTGCAGGAACGTACGCGCGTGTCCGTGTCTGCGAGTACTATATGGACACCATATATACGTCCGATTATTAGTGTGTCACACACGCTTGATTTGGTAGCGGGCTTATAACGCCCGCTATAGCGCCGAGAGGCGCCAGCTGGATGTGTTTCGAAACATATCCTCCAACGCATCCCCTGAACGCGAACCTCCCTCTCGCGTATACATTTGTTTCCCCGATCTTCCGTCAATCCTCCGTTCGCGCTGATGATGATGGGACTTGCGATGTGTCGCGATGCCGCGTTAGACCGCGATTGAATAATCGAGATTTTCTGTGGGAAGTAAAGTGACGTGAAAATGAGGTGATACTATATCGAGCCTTAGGTGGAATAATCGATACTGAACTTCTAAAGTCGTGCTTATGAATTTCCTGTAATATTATATAATTACGTGTAAAGCTACCTGTACATATTTCGCAAATCGCAAAACGTATATAGTTTGCAAATATAGACGCAGAATGGAGATCTGCATTTTGCGAATAGCGATCTATATAGACTGGCCTGTTACATTAGTTGCGTTCAGCAGAGAAATCAATTTTGCGACTGTTGTAAAATTCTCTGATGTAATTGATTTTGTCTTTAGTTCTTCATCAGATCTAATAAATGTATAAATCATATTAAGAATTGTACAATAGTTGTGCTTTTTCTGCTGAACGCAGCCATTATAGCTTCTGCGCTGCGACGACTCCGTTGACCAATGCAGAACAGCAAAGACTTTGTATTCGCTCGTTTATCAGAGATTTACCCTTTTCATAAATTTTCGTGATATGAAAAATATCAGACAGTAAGTTTCTCTAACCTGTTTAAATTAAAAATGTCAACGCTGTCGCAATTCAATTCATTGCGGTTGATTTACATCTGCGTGTATCTTGTGTGCAGTGATCATTCTACGTCTACGTTTTGCGATTTGCGAATTATATAGAAGCTAACTTTACATTGTAAACATTGAAAATGATATCAATTCTAATTATTTTTCTGTGATGATATACATTATTTCAGCGCAGAAGTGATAATTATGAATTTTATATTAATGTGAAACAGACCTCCACGATCTCGTAATCGAAATTAGACACGGCGTACGGTTGTGCGCGCATTTTAATTATCATTCGCAACGGCAGGGAATTTATAGTCATGCTAATTGTGTACGGCGTCAGTATTGATACACATCGTGCGACGGCTTGCACGATTCGCGTGCGCCAATAACACAGCGTGGAGAATTTATTAACATGGTCGTAGGACAGGGAATACGAGGCCGTTTAACGGCGTTGCCAAACGGCGAATGCGATGGATTAGGCATCGCGATTACCATTTCCGCCGATAGCTGCGTGGAATCACCGATGTTGGCTCTTTCATCTTAGTATCGTGTACGAGTGGGCGTCGCCCGTGACGACACGACGGGATATAGTTCGACTGTCCATCCGCGCTCCGAGATTTCCGTGCACTCGCACTGTTCGCCGGCCAGCGGACGCGCGGTGGAATATACACACGCACGAATCACCGTGCTGTAATTACACGGTCCCCGGCCCGTAAGATATGTCTTCTAATAACGGTCCCGTTCTCTTTCTGTTTCAGGTGAGTTAACAGTTCCTCTCTCCATCTCGTGTGCCGATTAGTAGCCCTGAGCGCTCGCTGCGCCGCGCCGGTGAGAGATTTATATCTATATTTCTCTATTATGCGGCGTCCTTTTTTTTTCTCATATCCTCCAGTAATGATATTTGCCGTGAAATTTTTAATTTCACGCTCTTTCAATTTTTAACTTAACTCTATCGTTTTCAATCGCGAGTAGGATCTGTAATTAGTTTAACATACCGAATATTTAAATATATCTAATAAATATTTAACATAATTATTTTGTACAGAAAATTTCATTATTTAATATCAATAATTTATTTTTTCGAATATAAATTAAATAGGTTTCAATCTATTTATTTAGTCTTTCTCAGTTTATAATAGTTACA
>Ga0157363_1005112_pt1 | contig 12202 bp, 8 predicted proteins | sample AttsexASBM1_FD_111477 | JGI IMG/M metagenome (GOLD analysis project Ga0157363, IMG submission 111477) | Fungus gardens microbial communities from leaf cutter ant in Ribeirão Preto, State of São Paulo, Brazil - Atta sexdens ASBM1 | ecosystem: Host-associated > Fungi > Mycelium > Unclassified ...
AAAAATTGAAATTAACGTGCAGATGTCAATATTTTAATTATATAATGCTCAAATATTCTTCCTTTTTTAGTTGAACTTCACTGATTATTAGTGCCAACTATGCCACTGGATAATTAATAACTATCCACTGATCCAGATTTAGGGAGTGACAAATTATACAGCTAGTAGTCTCCTGTTTAAGTTTGAATACACGATTTTAGATATAATTGCAAATAATTAATTTAAAATAATTGTTATGTGTTAATAAACTATTAGATATTAAACAACTACTTATTCAATATTAAACAGTGTTACTAACAGTATTATCGGTTATATTATTAATGTCAATATATTATTGGCTAAACATATATAATACAATGTTAAAATACGAGATAAAATTCTGTCGATACATCGATGCAGTAATTAAGATAATTACTTCTCGAGTATCGATCGCGGTGTCACATCACCAAACACGTTCCACGTACAATGATATTTTAGTTTCCTGAAAAGAAACAAGATCTCGGCGGGGTTGTGTGGGGGAAATGCGGCAAAAATCCGTCTTTATCAAAGGAGGAAACCAAAAACCAGAAGGCAACAACGACAAGACATACAAGTAGTGATTGTCAGTTAAGGAGACACACAGTATGCAAGTGAGTGTGTGTATGTGTGCGTGTTATGTATTTTTTGTGTACGTGTGTGTTATACATCGGTTAATGGATCGCGGTAATTAGCGCACTGCAGAGCGTAGAAGCGATAGAAGAGTCTCATTTCGCAACACCATACAACATGTGCTGTGCTAAAAAGCTCAAGGGAGGAGGAAGGAGAGAGGGGAGGAAAAAGCTCATTCACTAGCCTCCCACAATCGATGTTAGTTTCTACGCGCCACTAGTCTAAAAGTGCTACCTCCACACAAAAAGCCCCACCACTGTAAGTGCCTCGCATTTAGTTCTGTCTCACATTCACTCATTCTCTGTCATTTCTCTCTCCTCTTCCCACATTCTCTCACTACCATCCAATCCTTAACAGAGCTCTCAACTACGTTAGTTAGCGGCCAACATCTTGCACTTGCTTGTACTTTAAGGGGATATTTACCGTTTTCGGTGACGCGCGTCGCTTCCCGTGGTTTATTTTTATCATAATTATAAAGTAAAGAGGCGATGTGTATAATGATAAGCGAAAAAATAAATAAGACCGCCGAAAAAGAAACCATCTCAAATTGCAAACGCGCGGCTAGAAGAGCTCTCAGCTGAGAGATATTCTTGAAAACAATCATTCCATCTCCTTCTTCTTTTCGCTCGTCATTCCGTTTGGAAAATTCTTAAGCTCGGAAAATTGACAACTTCGGCACAGGATACAATTTGAAGGTGGCTTCTCCGCTGGCTCGGATTTGTCCATCCGTATTATTCTTTTTTTTTTCTCCTTAAACACTCACATATATATTTTTTTTACGTCATTCCGTTGTATTTACAATATTGAATATTTCGCACAGGAAAGAACGAGTTACACGAGTTTATCCTCCTCATAAATACGAACATATTAGGCACTAGGCTAATACATATCCTTAGACGTATGTAAATGTTTTATCTACCTATCTATCTATGTATACTCTTTATATATACGTTTGTACATATACGTGTATGTGTGTGTGTATATATATATATATTTGTGTATATATATATATATATATATCATGTTGCGTGTGTGTGTGTTTGTGTATATCTGTAGTGTGTAAATATATACCCTTCGGAAGATACGAGCGGAGTCCACGGTACGGTAATAAAAGATAAAAAAAAAGAGAAAAAAACATCGAGAGAAGAATACAAGGGGATTGCTACGCGCTATCATCGAATGTCTCGTAAAAGTAACCGGAGTGACAATGGATACTGAACGACCACGTTGAAGTTCGATTTCGCATTCCGATCTATTTTCGGTCCGTGCCATAACGTGTCTAGCTCCAAGTCGGCGCGATTATTTCTTAAACCTGGATACAATCCGTGTACCTTCTGCAACCCGAAGTAAATTCAGTGGCACGTATATCCTTTTCTTCTACCTTCACCCGAAAAAGACTGTGCCGACATAAAGAAAAAAATTAAAAGGTATACTACAGTTTTTATTAATATACTCATTTCCGTAAGCGGCTTAAGTATTTTCTTTCTCCGACGCAAAACTAATTCTGTTTATAGAGATTCTGTTTAATGCGCTGGAAAAAAAATCTCTCAAATCCGAACCTTATTACGATTAAATAAAATAACAAAATAGAAAAGACTAAAAGGGCCGCAAAAAAACTACTGTACTAATGCATTGGCGGAAGGCTTTTCCGAATGCAGAGACGGCCGTTTATTATTTTATTAACTAAGTTACACACAGTGAAACGCGATTTTGTACACAAACTTTTAGGCACTCGACATCTTTTTATCAATATTTCAACATTAAATGTATCATTAAACTCTTCCATTATCAAGAGAATAATGAAATCGTTGATTAAATTTAATTTTATGCAAATAAATATCTTCTGTGTTTCTCGTCGAGTAATATTGACGTACGTATTTCGAGAGATAAAATGACACAACGGTAAAAACTTTATTAAATAATTTCAACGTAATAGAAAGATTATTTTGCAGAGTGATTTTAGTATGCTTTTTCACAGTGGAAGGATTAAAATAACGCTGTTTCGCCGCGCGGATTCGAGGACCTGGTACTATGAAATCGCGCGAAAACCGTGCAACGTCCATCGGAAATAGATCGCGGAGAGTATCGTGCTTATGTTTTTACATTTCTCGCCCTCTCATCGTTCCAGTCCTCCGGTTCATCCACTCGACGGAGTTCTCTTTAATGCAGTGGCTATTTATAAGCGACGTGGCGACGCTCGGAGGTTCCACGAACGGATTCGCATTCGCGAGCAGATCTATTCGACTTTTCTGCGTTTTCCTTGTTTCTATCTCCCCCCACAAAGTCGCGTGGGTACTAGAGGATGGACCCGGCACATCAGCCAGCGCAAACACCCGGCTCTCTCCTCTCGAGCGATTCATTTGTACGCGCGGAGAGATTATCTTTGTAACGAGAAACACTCCAGCTGCTGCTTACTGCTGCTGGGAAACTTCTTGCTTAAACACAGACACGTTCAGATTGTATGTATATTTGATGTGTATTATTTCGGCGTCTCTCGGGAAACGTTTTGGGAAATGCGGTACCTAATATATGCAACCTTGAAATATTAAAAAGTAACGCGAGGCAACAAAGGCAACGAAAGACACGTTTTAGGAATTTTAGCTAAATAAAATCAAGAAATAAATTTTAGGAGCTTCTCGGATTAAAATATTAAAATATTAAATATTAAAAAAAAGAATTGATTGATTTTAAAGAACGGAAAGTCGTTATTTGTATACCTATAATTTAGAATTACTCAATTGTACGGCAGCGGCGTTTTCTTCCCGCCGAAATAAATTCTGTATAATCGTACAATCGTACCGTATAAAGTGAGTGAATTGGAATAATCCCGCATTCCCCGCTAATTGATTCCGTCCGCAATCGCGTCCTCGAGATGATGATGCCGGTGCTTGAAGCGTCCGGGTGAAAGCAAACGCTCGCGCAGACAATGAGTCGTCGTTGCCGAATGGAGCATTTATACGCTCGCAATTTATCCGGACGGGCGCAGTTTGCGCGGGGGATCGATCCTCGAGTACAAAACACAAAGCCGCCTTGATTTCCCGGCAGAGACAATTCTGGCCGCGGCGCAAGAATCGAGGATCGATTGATCCTGGCAGATTGCGGGAGGGTTGGTCGCGTGCGTCTCTCTGGTTTGAGGCTCTCCGCAAACACGCCTGTCTACGTTCTAAGCGGAGGAGGGCAAGGAACGAATAGTGCACGTTCGCGTAATTAGTCCGTGCGAATCGCGACACGTTGAACAATCGCGAATAAAGAGCCGTTTGTTCGTGACTGTAGCTCGTATTCCTGCGTCGTGGGCATTTAACGTTAAATTACTGTCTGTTCTGAATTACTGTATCCTTTCGGTACGAAGAAATTACACAATGATCCGTATTCTTGTCACGAATTTGTTGCTGAATTTCACCGTCTAATTTTGACGCTGTGAAGACATCGGTAATATTGCGAATGAATTAAGATTAGAAGGCAATGTTAATACGAAATTATTAAAAATAGAACAGCGAATTTAACGTGAAATATATGAAGTGCAAAATTAATTCAAAGTAATGGGTTAATGGTTAAATATAGGCAATAGACTTTACGGTTCTTTTTTGATATTCATGAAAATGGACTGGACTTTGACAGAATCATGTTACTTTGTTCGAGTAAGAGGAATAACGGAAGATCGTATCTTTACCGAAGCGGCGGACTGAATCGATACCGTGGTCTGTTCGTTGTAATTTCACGAATCCTTTTATCGAGACAAAGTGCGAATTTCGAGGGATTTCGTTTGGCCAGTTCCAGTTACAATCGTTCTAGAGCTTTCCAGGAAGCTGCCCGGTGATTTCCGCCAGAAAAGAGGAAAACTCATTGGAGGCAGATTCGAGACGGATGGAAAACCATTTCGACGATCGTTCCCTTCGAATCGTTTTCTTCTACCATCGCGTCTGCTTCTCGACATTGTCTTTATCATCGGTTTAAAGCCTTCCGCCTTTCTCCGCGCTTGTCTTTCATCGGTTTAAAGCATCGTCTGAAAGAGACTTTATTCGCGCATCTACGCTTTCTTCCATTAATTCCGCTTTGTGACGTTTCCGAAATTACGTTGGAGTTTATTGTTACGGGAGATAAAACAGGATACTTGCGTATATAAGATGTTGTCGTTTTCCCGTTGACTGAATCTAGTCTAGTTTTTACGATTGTAAAAGGAAGTAAGGAGCTTGTTTTCCGTCAGGGTTTATCTATCACGATATTCAATCATACCTGTGGCTAAAAGTCTCAATGTCGGCTTTATAATATTATTGACACAACGATAAATGTCGATATCTTGAAACCGGATTAATCAATATCATTCTATCGCTCGAAAAACGGAAGAGCGAGAAAAAGAAATCGGATAAGAATTAAGAAATTCGACACGTATGATGAAACATCTCTGATCTTAGATCCGATGTTTTCTTTTCATTTTTTTTTCTCTCGAGACCCAGGATGTTATTGGTTATTCCAGTTCCGAGGGAATACATTTGCGAGAAAAGTTACTATTTTTGTAACCGGTATCCGTATAAGATTTGCAGACGTGTGTGTTTTCCATAAATTCGCGATAGTATGCCCTGTGTGCCTCAGTCTCGATAAAACTTTGTTGCGAATGTCGAAGAACACTCGGGCCACTACAATATTACCAATTTGTAATATTATTTAATGTAATCGATAATTAAGATCTCATTATTCTTATGCTATGTTCGGTTATGTATATCTATGTCATATTTTTATATCAAATTTTAATGACAGATTTTTTTATAGACATATATAAAATCGATTATTAAAAAATTATTTACACAAAACCTTTCAGTTTTCATCAATATTAAATGTCTCAGCCATTTATTTTGAAATACAATCTCTGCTGAAATTGAATTTGAAATAAACAGAAAAATAAAGTAGCGCTCGAGAATCAGTTTATTTTAATTTAGAATTTTTAGAAAGTCTTAATTCATAAAATTTCATTTTTTAATTATAAATTCATAAAACCATGCTGTCTTTAAAATTCTCATAATGGAAAATTGAAATTGTTAAAAAAATCTGTCATCAAAATTCAATATGTTGTCGTCGTATTAAATGCCATGAACGAGTTCTCCACGTTCTCCGCGTTCTCCACCTAAACGGGGACGACGTGTATGGAATGGGAACATCGCCGATGAGGCTCGGCGTGACGCATCGCTAAGTTAAAAAAAAAAATAAGGGGAGTAATGATAACAAAGCGCATGCCATGCGTTGTGGACTAATATCTAAGAACCCAGGCATTGCGAACAGACATAAAAGAGACGTAAAAAGATTTAGGTCGAAGACCTCGTCACATCGAGATCGATCGTCGGTGTTTTCGCGTGAGCCTCGCGGGGGAGGCGATCAATGCGTATGTGTTCATGTGTGTGTATGTGTGTGTGTGCGTGTGTGTGTGTGTGTGTGTGTGTGTGCGCGTGTGTGTGTAGTGTACGTGTGTGTACAGGCACTTGAGGTAAAAGACCGCCCGTTCCGGATACGACCAGGCCTTCGAGATCGAACCGCGCTCCTTTTGTAGTCTCTTATTCAGGAATCGAAACCGTGTAATTTCGTCAAGTTCAATTTTCGACGTGAAAGAATAGTAAGGGAAAATGTTACCTTACACTAATCGTCTCGCTATTCTGGTCGGAATAACTACGTCGCGAAACAGGAGAATGAAAAAATGAGAAAATTCATTCAATGAATTCTCCCGACGTTGAAGTTATAACTGTGGCTTTTAATTTCCAACGACTTTTAATTTCTGTAACTTCTACTTAGAGTTTATAATTTTAACTGTTTTCATTTTTTCATCATTTTTTCATTATTAAAAAATTGTTTTGCAATCTAATATTCTAATTAATTATGGAATATTATTGGTTTTAACAATTTACTTTAGTATTTCAATTCTGCCTCGATGTTCAAGAATGGTTTACGCATCAAAATGCAAACTAGTCAAAATTAGACCGATCTCGATTCCTTATCTCATCGCCCGAGATTAGTGATTAATTGTGACAGTGGTTACTAATGATAATTACGGCGGTGATGGCGGCTACTGCCGGTAGCGGCGATTATGGATACGTAAGAACTACGGCGATAATAAATTTATAATTATATTGTAAATATGTGTAATAAGAATCATATAATGACCGTAACACACAGATCATGCGCACACTAAACATGTATTTCAAAAACTAGTCAAGCAAAACTAATGACTGAATAAATTTCCCAAAAAAATAAAGATTACAAAAAGTAGATAAACAAATTGAAGGCAAGAGAGGAGAGAAAAATTAGACGCAATTTTCAAAAATTAATCCAACTAAAATATTAATTGGCAGTCGTGTGAGAGTCATCGAGTTTCGGATTTTGTTTCGCGATTAATCGTAAAACCCGACCATAGAATTACGAATCACGATAAATGCTAAGATTTCCACTCCAAATAAACAATTTTTTATGAAGAGTTATAACAATTTTATATCTTATCTTATTATTGCATAAAAATATACAAGGAATATATTGCATTGTAAAACACAGCAATTTAGATGATAACAATTTACTACTATCCCGTGAAAAAATGCGAAAAAAATTGTCTCCAAGATGTATCAATTTCATTACCCGCGTCACGATTTTTTTATTCATTTCTCCTCATGTCAGATATATATTTGCATTGGATATAGTCGGGTTCTAGGATTAAAGTTCCTGGATGTTGTGTGCGTGACGCGACTTCGCGAGGAGTTCCGCTCGTGTGAAATTCTTTGCCTCGTAAAAGAACATCGCACGAACGCGAATCGTGGATATAAGTGTCGACTTTTACGAAGGAGGAAAATGTCCCATTTCTCAATAAAAACGGATTTTTTTTTTTCGTAAAGGCAAATTTCATCGTTTTTATGCTGTATAACTTCATCAATTTTTTGTTCTGATTGCTATGATGAATCTACGAATATCCGAATACTTCATCGACCGCATTTGCTTAATGGCTCTATTATTCTTCTCCCTCCCTTTTGTTCATCAATCAATCTTCGTAATTAAGATCTTATAAAAATCAGATCGCAAAAGACGTAAAAAAAAGTTTCATCCAAAAATATTTTGGACGTATACTATCGGCAAACTCAGTAAACAGCTCCGATGCATCAAACTGTACGTATTCTACGGGATACGATTATTACATTCGTATTCGTGCGTGATTTACGAGTCGCCGCGATTCTAATCGCGACTATTCGTTCCCTTAATATCGATTATATAATATCCTTCCTCTTGGTCGGTAAACTTTGCGCGTGAATATAGTAGACAATTCAGGGCAGTAGTATTCTTATGGACACTATCTTATAGTCTCACACTCGTATAGTCGTAGCTATCCGATATAAATCGTTAATTTATTCTCGAATCAACCTATATATAGGGAAGCACATTCTTCTTTTATCTATCGATATAACACATACCATACAAAAGTTCGTAAACTGCAAAAGTTGACGAAGCATAGTCGTGACTTATCTTAAATCTTTTTAAAAGTGCATAGATCTGACTTTAATTAAGAAACGAAAATTATAACACGCGAAATTGTTACAGCACATTCGTTTTGGTTACGTCAATTCTCTTGCATGCCTTGTTCTCGAGGCGATGCGAGGGAATATTATTCTTGCGCATACACTGCGATACCCGTCTCTCTTACAAAAATTATCAAAGTACAGCCTTAACTTATATATGAGAAAGAAAAATGAAAATAAACGTACCAGTACGTTTATACTAACACGCAGTGAGCATTCAACAAATAATACGTATAAATACACTTCGCATAACGACTTTTCACGTTGTTTCTTCTTAAAGAAACTCACTTGAACGCCATAATCTTTACTCTCGGAATGTACCGGCGAACGTATCAATTTATTCTTCGTTGTCGATCATTTACTGCTAAATGGATATATTATAAATGAACAGATACTATCGTGTACAATTGTCCCGCGATTAACTTTCGCCGTCGTGTCTCGCACGAAACCATTTAAACGCTTTCGTATCCGAGATGCCTAGATAATTCGATCAGATTCGAACGAAACACGAGAGTCGCAAGAAATCACGAAAGAGGATGTGTTATATTAGTGGAGCGTATATGTCACTTTCGTCCATCGTGGTGTCTCGCTTGTACTGTCGGCCTCGCGAATTCGCCTCGCTTCCTATCGCGTGCGTTCACGACGGAGGGAGGATTAGAGCGCGAGGAGCAAATATCCCTGACGGCGACTCTAAATGGCTAGAGATAGGAGCATTACTGCTGCGGTAATGGCGACGCCGGTCTTGCAAGTATCACCAGCATTACTGTAGTCCACAGTAGTGATGCCCATAGATTCTGAATGGATAAAAAGGCTCTGTGTAATAAAAAAGATCTTCCCCGCTTCAAGTATGTCGTCGTCGAGTAAAATATTTTTAATGTCTTTACAAGCCCGCCAACGGTCACCGGATAGCTTTAGCTAGCTGGTGTCTTGCGCAGGGTCAAGGGATCTGAGGACTTCTTTAAATCCTGTAATCTCGATTAACGCCAGAAGGGCCGGGGGCTTGGTATTTTTATAAAAATAACTTTCCATTCCGCGTAAAATAGAAAGCAAGTTATATAACATGCATATAAAAAATCGCAATTCAAGTCGCGATACCAAAATTCATATTGCAAATATATATTAACGTAATAAACATAATTTATTTCTATAAAAACGTACGTTATATCTAAAAATGAAAGTGTAAAGTATTAAATACATTTTACTTAAAACGAATGGTGTTAAAATATTTAGCGAGCAAAATAGCCATTTCTGGCCTTTCTGATGATTACAAGATCGTTTCCGCCGTCGACAGAACCATTAGAAAAGTTATAAGAAAAAATCAATACAAAAAAAAAAGATAGTTTAACTGAATGGAAACCTCTTAGACGAGGAAACGAAAGACCTCAAATAACCCTTTTCCCTCCCCCTTGAATGAACAAAAATAGGGGCGACAAAGTGATAAACGATTTGAAGAAGATCGCGAAGAAAAAAATATTCAGTGCAGTAGCTTCGTGCACATATATATTTCAAGAGGAATTAAATATATCTCGAGTGGAAATCATTACGAAAAATGTAGATACGTCATGACAATAATTATATTGGATCGTAGGAACACCGAAAATTAATTGCCACTAACTTACCTCTAGCCGTCCTGATCTTGACGTATCCAGGTTTGCCGTAACCCATCGCGTTGTGAGCCTGAAGCTCGACTGTGTAGAAAGTATCGTATTTCAGTTCCTTGAGGAAATGCCTCGTCCTTTGGGATTTGACATCTGTCGATTGACAGGTTTCTTGCATCACTTCCCACTCGCCAGAGACACGTCTTATCTGGCAGTACTTGATCAGGTACTTGTCTATGGGTTCGCCATTGTCGGGCGGCGTCACCCAGCTGAGCTCATATTGATGATTGTACGGAGACTGCTCGTATTCAGAGCCTGGCGTGGTCAGAATTCTCGGATCTTTCGGCACCGTTCTACCGGGTGTGATCTCTCGATGGAAGTTACCAAAGTTACCCAGACCGACCTCATTTCTCCCGGCGAATCGGAAATCATAGGGCGTCTGTGGTTTCAAACCCTCGATGACGTACAGAGTACCTAGAGAATATTGTTTACGTGACGTTTAACTATATGTTAAATTACATAGAAAGAAAAACACAAGCTAAGAAAATAATTAAAATTATAGCATAACTTGGTTTTAGTGTATAACTTTAATGCATGCTTTGTATAAAATAATTTTTTATTAGTTCTTTACCGTAAATATAAGTGACTTATAAATAAATATCATCAAATTATAATTAGATTTCTTTATTTTTTTCAGACTCTTTATATACTCATAAACAAAATTAAAATTTTGTGTTGTCTAATTAATTTATTATGTACATATTTAAAAGCAAAATATCACAATAAATGTTCTCAAATATATCTAAGTTGATTAATTCATTAATTTAAATAAGATTACTTTTTTGTAAATTCGTTAATATAGATATTTTTGAATTAATATAAGATCGAAAATATTAAGATCTTAATTTTTTTATAAAGTTCATTAAAAATTAAAAATATATTATATATTTAAGACTTACCGACAGACCACGTCTTATTCTTCGCGTTTTGCCAAGTATGCAACTCTTCTTTGTACTGTACGGTAATAGTGGTAACAGGCAAATCTGGATGTACGGGCGGTTGCAGATCGAATCTTATTGTCGTGGCGGTAACTTCAGCCATCTTGACGCTCAAGAGCTCGCCGGGTTTCGCCGCTTCTCTCAACTCCATCATACGCTCCCGCGTACCATGAGTATTCATAGCGATGCACTTATAATGCGTGTAAAATCTCCGGTCGATCGGTCTTATTTGGAGAGTGGAAATCGGCCCGTTACCAAATTGTTGGATATAAGCTTCGTTTTCGATCTTCTGCTCATGCAAAGTCCAGCGTATTGTCGCGTTCGGTATGCTCTCGGCTTCACAAGTGAGATTAATTGGTTTCGATTCCCAAGACCAAGTGACATTCCGCATGGTGGAGGAGAAGGAGGGCGGAAATTCCACAGTCAAATGACCATTCATGTAGGCGACGCCACCAGTATTTTCCGCTACACATTCGTACAAGCCATCGTTATCAGTGAGAACATCAGTGATTGATAGTATGCCAATAGTCGCGTCATTAGACATGTTCTGGTCTGGTTCGTTCCTCACGATGATCCGGTCATCTTCCGACTGAGCGCCATCCGCGTATGGCTTGTCGAGGGTAAATTTCCTGAAGCTCACTTTTGGTGGTGGTCGACCGAACGCCTTACATTGGATTTCCACACTTTTGCCCTCCACCACGGTCTTGTTCAAGAACTCCATGATTTTCGGTTTGATGATCACATTTATTTGGGTGGTGGCAGTAGCGGTACCTGCGGCGTTTGTTGCCATGCATTGATACTCACCCGAATCTTCGCGCTTCACATTTGTGATAGTGAGTATACCCGAGACCGGATCGACACCGAAGCGATCGGTAATGGACAGATTCTGTTGGGTTAGAGACTTAACCCACGTGATTACTGGTGGTGGCTTGCCAGTACCATTACACCTAATGTCTGCGTTTTCGCCTTCGATGACGTCTATTGGTTTCGTGAACTCAGTGATCGCAGGTCGTATGTGTACCTTAATAAGAATTAACAAAGTTATTGATAAAAAATATTTTTTAGAAAAAAATACAGATTTAAATTTTTGAGCAAATATGATATCTCTAAAAATTATTAGCAATTAAAAAATGTATTATCAAGCGTATTTATAGCGTGTTAATAGAAATTAAATTAAAAGTTGTAATAATGTTATAATAAAATCATTAAAATGACAAATAATGAGCAGAAATGTAACGTAATAATTATTCAATTCATAGAAAACGTTTATAAGTTAAAAGTTATAATTTAAATACTGAAATAATTTATGATTTTTTAAAATTAATTATTAAATTGCAATTTAATAAAGATATTAATTGTAGTACCTCAACGTGAATAGGTCGCTCTTGCAATTCTCCTGTGGTTTGTACTGATGCCC
>Ga0157363_1005113_pt1 | contig 12199 bp, 13 predicted proteins | sample AttsexASBM1_FD_111477 | JGI IMG/M metagenome (GOLD analysis project Ga0157363, IMG submission 111477) | Fungus gardens microbial communities from leaf cutter ant in Ribeirão Preto, State of São Paulo, Brazil - Atta sexdens ASBM1 | ecosystem: Host-associated > Fungi > Mycelium > Unclassified ...
CTCTCTTTCTATTCGACATCACATTCTTTCCTTCCGGACTTATTTCCTTACATAAGATTGGACTGTATATTTCTTTGCGCCACACAGTTCTCACCTCAGTTTCGTGCTACGAAGACTGAGGTGAGTATAAGATGTTTTCTATATATTCTTTTCATTGTCTGACATGTACCTAGTCACAACTGTTCTAGGTATATACAAATATATTAGTTTCATGCTACGAAGACTGAGTCACAACTGTTCTAGGTGCAGCTGCTCTCGTTCTGGTTCCTTGCACAACAGGTTATGGGCCCTGCTAGCTTGTAACTAAAGAAAGTCTATCACTCACTGAAATTCAACAAAATCCAATTCAAATCTATTTTACTCACACTTCCCACAAACATCAGTGCTACACAGTTTATAGTCATCATGACCATGAAAACAAGTAGCCGTCTTTATGACATCCCTATACTCGAAGAAAATGGTACCAACTTCCAAATGTGGAAGTATCAGATCTGCACTATTCTTGATATATGTGGATTGCTCAACATTGCAGAAGGAAAGGAGCAGTGTCCCTCACAGATCCTGGTGACTGGAACAAGTGATGATGCTGCCAAGGCACATGCTGCACAGATAGGAAAACATCGAGGATTGGGACTGTTGTAACAAAGAGGCGAAGGCACAGATCACTCTGACCTTGAGTGATGAGCTTCTTAGTGGGGTGATTCATACTGGGTCTGCTGCTGATGCTTGGGACAAGCTCAACTGTCAATATGAGGGTTAAGGGTACCAGACAGTTGCTCAACTCATATTACACAACTTTCACAAATGACTCTCTCCTTGAGCCACAAATGAATACTATTCGCCACAAAGCTCACATCCTCCAAACACTCAACCACTCTTTCACTGATTCCCTCATGGCTGTTGCCATCATCCACTCTCTTCCTGAAACATACTCCACCCTAAAGACCATTCTACTCTCCACTCCTGAAGATAAATTGAGTTCCAATGCGATCATCAATCACATTCTGGTGGAAGAAAAGTCTCAGCAATCCCAGTTAACTTCCCAGACTGCATTCATTGCTCACCTTGGGAAGGGAAAAGGAAAGGCACAGGATAAAGGAAAGGGGGAACAGGGGAAAGGAGCTGATGGAAAGCCAAAGTTGGGTAAATATGCATACTGCAAGAAGAAGGGTCATGTTATGAATCAAGACTCGAAGTGTTAAGTCAAGAAACAACTCTTGTATTGGAGTGACACAAGAGAACTCAATAGAGTTCCTAGTACAGAGTAGTCTACCTTATATACTAGTACTCATGGTCCATGCTAACTACTGTGCACCCTACCCTAAATGACCATGAGTATAACATGAGGCCAGCATGTGTTGTCTATGCTGTATGACATCACTTTGTTCCGGAACCTTCTACTTTCTTCTCTTATATCCCGTGATCAGTCTTGTGATTATGCCATCAAGTTGTGACTGATGTGACTGCGTGACTAATAATCCCTAACCCGAGTTGTTCTAAAAATATAAAAATAAAATAAATGAAATGAAAAGAAAAATAAAATAAGAAATGAAAATAAAAGTTAAGTCCATCGTCAACGATCTTGACAGGTCACTACAAGGCCAAATGCAGAAAGATGAAGCATGACCTCGAGGAGAAAGGTGAAGGTGGATCTGAGAAGAAGCCTGCTGAGGCACTTCATGCGAAGGTTGCAAGAGCAGAGAGTGACGATAACGATGAGCACATCCATTTGCTCATGACTCAGATGCTGCAGAAGTGAAAAGCAGAGATGGCAGAGAGGTGGATTGTCGACTTGGATGCAAGTTTGTTTATAACCTCCAATCATGAGTGGTTAGTGAATTATCATGAGCTGTCAAAGCTAAAGAAGACCTGGATGGGAGACAAAAGGTATATTTATGCTGTGAGTATTGGTCAAGTCAAAATCACGATGTGTCAGAAGGCTATATACCTGGTCCAGAACATGTATTACATCCCTGATCTCAATGGCAACCTACTATCAGTCTCCTACCTGGTAAATCGCAAGTACTATGTCCACTTCCTCCTTTAAAACACTTGACCTGCTGTTGAAATCAACGATCCTGATGGCTGCGTTATTGCCTATGGTCATGAAGAAAATGGCTTGTTCATCTTTGATAGTACCACTTGCCTTTCTGAAGAGCATGCTAATGTCACAATCCTGAGCAATATTGAGTCAGTAAATGACAGTGTTGAAGAGAAGATAGATGAGCCACCTCAGAAGAAGTCCACAGATTCCCTGACTATATGGCACAAGCGTCTTGAACATGTAGCCAAGACCACAGTGAAGAAACTGTTCAAGAAGCAGATGGTTAAGGGGATAGAGATCAACAAGCATGATGACGAGGATGACACTCATCAGTGCTCTACCTGCCTCGAAGGCAAGATGATCCGACAGCCAATTCTGAAAGTCTCTGACATCAAGAATCCTTGTGTTCTTCACTGCGTTTACAGCAACATATGTGATCCTATGCAGAAAACGACCCAGGACGGTCACCGTTACTTCATGACCTTCATTGACGGTCACTCACAATACATCAAAGTTGAGTTTTTGAAGACCAAGGACGAAGCCAAGGAGAAACTGATGGCACTAATTGAGCATGCTGAAGTTGAGACGAGCGAATAGGTGAATTATTTCCGAAGTGATGGTGGTGGCGAATACTCCTCTGGACAATTTGCAAAGTATCTGAAATCAAAAGGGATACACCATGAATTTACCAACCCCGATACTCCTCAAGAAAATAGTGTTGCTGAATGTGCTAATTGCACTCTTGTTCATACTGCTTGAATGATGCTGTTCGGAAGTAGCTTACCTAGGAGCTTCTGGGGTTACGCAATTCTTTACACCACCCACGTCCTAAACAAAGTCATTAATCGAGGCACATCAACCAAAAAGACTCCTTACCATTTATACACAGGGTCTAGACCCTCCATCACACATCTCAGGAGTTTTGGGTGTGGAGCTCAGGTCTTGCTCACTGGTGTGAAGGACAAATTGGCTCCCCATTTGGTCCGAGAAGTTTTTATAGGCCTGTCAGAGAACAAAAAGGCTTACATTGTCTATGATGGGAGTACAAGGAAGACTCACATCAGTCGTGATGTGGTATTTTATGAGGGTGGATGAGTTGGACCTAGTAAAGTTCATGTCACCATCCCCGATCCTGAAGAAAGCAATGAGGAGATGAATGTTACTGTGAATGCTAGGCCTGATCTTGAAGTATCTCGGAACTACGTATCTAAGGTCCTAGCTGAGAACTTACCCAACACTGCCTCAGAGGATTCCTCAACTGAACTTGCTGTTGAAGAACCTAGAGCTCCTGCTTTTAATACTCCTATCCCTATAGCTGTCTTGAACCCACTGCCTGAGGTCCATAGGTCTGCCAAGCTCAAACACCAGCCCATACGTGACAATGATGATTGTTATCAAAAGTCTTCTTACAAACATGGAAAGTCCTCTCAAAAGTCACGAACTACTGCATCCAGTGTCGTTGAGAGGGGGACAGAGGAAATTGTCAAAGTCACCAGAGTAGTGGGCGACAAGTCAGCAAAGGTTGCAAACATCAATCCAGACCCACTCACATATGCAGAAGCTGTATCTCGCTCTAACAGAGCTCAGTAGAGAGCAGCTTGTGCTGAAGAAATGGAACAATTTGTCTATCAGAATATTTTTGATATGGTTCTCAAGCCTGAAGACTGCAAAGTGGTCGATTGTAGATGGGTATTCAAGACAAAATTGGGTCCTGATGGCCAAGTCGAATGCTATAAAGCTTGCCTGGTTGCAAAAGGGTTCTCTCAAGTCAAAGGCATTGACTTCAATGAGACGTACTCACCTGTTGTTGGTCATTCCACAGTCTGGACTCTACTTGCTCTTGTATGTGCAAACGGCTGGCACATCCACTAGATGGATACATAATCAGCCTTCTGTAATGGAAACCTAAAGGAGGAGATATATATGAAGATTCCCCCAGGACAGGATAGGCCTGAGGGACATGTCTGGCAACTCAGGAAGGCCCTCTATGGCCTTAAGCAAACATCGTGAGAATGGTACATCAAGATATATGAGGTCATAGTTGGGCTGCAGTACAAGGCCTTAGTAGCTGACAAGTGTGTATTTACACACATTGATGTCAATGATCACCTGATCATTGTTGCTGTTTACATGGATAACTTCCTCTTCATCTCTAAGTCCCTCAAATTTGTCAAGTCCTCCAAGTTGGAGATGAGCAGCCACTTTGAGATGAAGGACCTAGGCCCAGCAAAATGTATTCTTCAAATATAGCTCAATTATGACATCTTGAATGGCATTACCACACTCTCCCAGTCCCAATACATCAAGGAGATCCTTAAATGTTATGGAATAGTCAATTCTTGACCCACAAAAACACCCATGAACCCTAATATGACTTTTCCATCACTTGCCATGCTTGAAATTGACATCACCGAGTACTAACAATGTGGGTCTGGACTCGCCCAGACATTGCCCATGCTGTTGGGATGGTCTTGAGACATGCCACCACTCCTGGACAAGCTCATATGACTGCTGTCAAGAGGATTTTTTGCTATCTATGAGGGACAAGTGACTACAAGCTGATATATCAACGAGATAAGGCTGGAGAACTTGTTGTTTACAGTGACTCTGACTGGGCAGGTGACAAAATGGACAGGAAGTCAATGAGTGGGTTCATTGCCATGCTAAATGGTGGTCCAGTTGTCTGAGGTTTGAAGAAACAGGCCAGCACTTCACTCTTGAGCACTGAAGCCGAATTTATTGCCTTGATGTCTGCAACTCAGGAACTTATTTGGCTCAAAGGACTTCTTTCTTTCATTAACCATCTCTCTCACACCACCACCCCCTTACTCATTGACAATCAAGGGGTGATATCACTTATCAAAAACGGTCTCAGCTCAAAGCACAGCAAGCACATCGTGTTATGACTCAAAGCTCAAAGGGTTAAGCAATAAGACAACTCTTGTATTGAGTAACACAAGAAAACTCGATAGAGTTCCTAATACAAAGTAGTCTACCTTATATACTACTACTCATGGTCTGTGCTAACTACTGTGCATCCTACCCTAAATGACCATGAGTATGACATGAGGCCAGCATATGTTGTCCATGCCGTATGACATCACTTTATTCCGGAACCTTCTACTTCATCCTGTGATCAATCATGTGACTATGCCATCACTTGTGACTGATGTGACAGTATGACTGATAGACCCTAACCCAAGTTGTTCTAAAAATAGAAAAAAAAAATGAAGAGTGAAAATAAAAGTCAAGTCCATTGTCAATGATCTTGACACATCGAGCTTCACTACTACTTTATTTGTGAAAAATTTGCCGATGGGACAATTGCTGCCAAATACATCTCTACAGATAAGCAGTTGGCCGATGGTCTCACCAAAGCTCTTGCTGGCATCAAATTCAAGAAATTTGTTGAAGGACTTGGTTTCACTTAAGGAATGTTTGTCGAGTGGGTGTGTTGTTATTTGTTTGTCTCATGTATGTCTTGCTTTGCACTCTCTTTTTATTTGACATCACATTCTTTTCTTCTGGACTTATTTTCTTACATAAGATTGGACTGTATATTTCTTTGTGCCACACAGTTCTCACCTCAGTTTCGTGCTATGAAGACTGAGGTGAGTATAAGATGTTTTCTATATATTCTTTTCATTGTCTAACATGTACCTAGTCACAACTGTTCTAGGTATATACAAATATATTAGTTTCATGCTGCGAAGACTAAGTCACAACTGTTCTAGGTGTAGCTGCTCTCGTTCTGGTTCCTCGCACAACATATTTCTGTGATGGGGATGATTTCTCAAACCATGTTGTATTCCTTAGACAATTATAGCAAAAGATGAATTCTATGGATGGGGCAATAAATAATATAACATTTAGATCTATCTTATTTGGTTTTTCATCTGTCTTATGGAACCCTATTGTTGTTATACTATATGTAACTACTTTATCTGTAGAAGCACTTATTCAGCTGGATGCACATTTGACATAGGTTAGTAGACATGAGAGGGGAAATATAAACTCAGCTATATCCTCTACTATTGTTCCTGCAACTTTTCTATCATTTTTTCTTGTTCTACTACTACTTGCTCTAACAACTTTTTTGCCTCTTTCTCTCCTACTTCTCTTATCAGTTCTTCTGTATCCATTATAGACCAGTGTACTTAGACATATTATATATGCAAACCAAAACTGTTGAAGGCTAGAGCATACTATTGAGAACTATTATTGGCTAAGAGAAGTAAAGAATGATAAATATCTCAGGAGTTCCAGAATATAGAATATAACTTTATTCACTTAAAGAATGGTAAATATCTATGACATAATTGTAAGTCAGATTCTAAGTAGTATAGTTAGAATACTCACCTCAGAGAGTTCTGGAATATAGAACACAACTGAGGTAAGTATTTTGCAAGTTCTCAAATTTATAGTATGTAGAACAAAAATAAAAATAAATGGTGAAAATTTACAGTAGTAGTCTAAGTATACTGCTATAGTGTACCTGATACAATGATTTATGTTCAACACTCCCACTAGATTATTACATGTTTGTACAATTCTAGTACTTTGACAAATTTCAGCATAGCATCTCATGATAGTAGTTTTGTAAAAAGGTTGGTATGTTACAAACTTAAGATCTTAGAGTGAGTCAAAAAAAAAACCTTGTATAGGGTTTACACAAGAGAACTTGATGGAGTTCCAAGTATAAAGTATCTACCTTATATATGCTAGACTACCAGTTCATGCCACACTAATCTTAGCTTACCCTAAAGACCATGTATATTATATACCATTGACATATAAAATGATATTATTGCTCTAGAATCTTCTTTTGTTGTGGCAACTACTAGACACAAGGTCCAATGATAACACAAGCAGTAAAGCTTTCAGTTAAGCAATCAAGTGGGGAAAAGCACAAGAGAACTCGACAAGGAGTCTCTGCCAAATTAGAGTCCTATATATACAAAATATGCCTGGTCCATGCTATCAATAATTAAGCCTGCCCTATTGTCCATGCTTTAACCTCATGTCCACCTCATTTCCTACTCAAGGCCACCATGTTGTATATATGTGCCCTGACGTCATCTTTCAGATCCTTCCACCATATTCTAGGCCTATGACGTCACATCATGTGACCTGTCATGTGACTGCGGTGTCATGTGCCTCTTCATCATCTAAAAGAAAAATAAAAGAAAAGAGAAAAGAAAATCAATATAAAATCAGAAAAATAAAAGAAAAGAAAAATAAAATTGTTAGTGTTCAAGCATTTCATAACATCTTTGTCCTTCTATGATATGTGATTATGATATGTGACACATGACAGATGTGTGATACTATGTGATGTCATGCTAAATCCTAATTCAAGTTCAAAATAGAAAATAAATAAAATAGAAAATAGAAAAAAAAAAGAAAAAGAAAAAGAAATTAAAGTCTTTTATCTTTGATTCTAACATTACCTTCCATCATTTCTTCTCTAGAGAAACTAACTTCTATTTTCACCAATTTCTTGTCAGAATTGTAAAAGTTGGACTTAGTTTTTATTTCTCTTTCATTTTCAATTTATTTTTCTATTTGGGAACTAGAATCAGGGTCTAGCATGATATTATATGTTACTGTCACAAATTGTCACATAACACTGTCATAGTCACACTGTTACAAGGTTACATGTTATGATAGAAGATGGTAGAAGATTCTAGAAGGAATAACATCATATAACATGTCATATACATAGTTATTTAGAGTAGGCTAAAGTAGTAGAGCATGAACCATTAGTCTTAGATATCTAAGATAAATGATCCTATATAGAGCTCTCTATCAAGTTTTCTTATATTAACTCTAATACAAGGTTTTTTTATTTAACTAACTCTAAAATCTTGTGATCGTAACATTAGAACTTGATTCCTATTCTGAAACCTTCTAGCTTAGGGCTTTTTCTACTTACTCTCTTATCATTCTTAACTGGAGACAGCACTGTCTTTTAGTCAAGAAGAATAGCTGAGCTCTAAGCTTAAGAAGTATATCAGTTAGATAAGAAAAACCTGGCTGTTTAGTTGTATCAAAGCTCACTGGTGTAGATAAATGTATTATTCTGTGTGAATATGGTAGATAGTATTTTCACATAGAAATCTTATATTACAGGTCTCTTGGTGACCTGTCTATATAGAAGAATAGTGGGATCTCCTACAAGCCTCATCTGGAGTAGGCATCCTCTTCTTAAGGATATTAAGATATAAATTTGATTAGAGCAGTAGTTAGTAGAGCAGTAGATAAGTAGTCAGTAGATAGTATCAGATAAGACAAGAAGAGGGCCTACTAGCACCTATCAAGATTGAGTCAGACAACAAGTACAAGTCTAAGAGTAAAATTAACACTGGTTCTGTTCTATCCTCCTATATCTCTCCACTACCACTACCACCCCCAATAACACTATCACTATCACTATCACTACCACCACTATATACTATGACTTAACACAGTGGAATCAACTATGAACAAATAATCCAGAAGTAATAGGAGCAGCTTGTGGCAATGCAAGCACAACTCCAAGTGCTGTTGGCAGCATAAAGAGGAGGGTAGGGGACAGCACAAGAAACAGGTACAGAAGTGGCTAAGCCACAAGTATTTGATAAAGCACTAGAAAAAGTTTTAGATTTTGTGATAGCATGCAAGTTATATTTAAGAATGAAAATGAGAAGAGTTGTAGTGGAGGAGTAGATTTAGTGGATTTTGTCTTATGTGCAAGGAGGATTAGTATATATGTGGAAGGAAAATATTTTGGAAGATCTGGAGGCAGAAATCTTAGAATATAAAACAACAGGAGAATTTTTGGCAGATTTAAGAATTCAGAGAAGAAGAAGAAGAAATGGTCAAAGTAGTAAAATTGAGAAAGAAGGAGGAAAGACAATGGAAGAATTTGTACAAGAGTTTAGAAGAGTAGCAAGAGGAAGTAGATAAAAAGGACAACCATTAGTTGAAGAGTTCAAACACAGTATGAACAGGACTATTTAACAAAGACTCATGGAGTCTGAATGTCAACCAGGGACTATCAAGCAGTGGTATGAGTGATTAATTAATTTGGATAGGAATTAGAGGGAAAGTAGGTGAGAAGAAGAAAGATTACAAGAAAGGAGAGAACAGGGGCCTTAGGTTCTAAGGCAAAATATGACAGAGGCATAACAGCAACAGATACCATAGCCTCAAATATGGCCAAGGAGACAGAAAGCTCTTTAATAGTAGACACCAACAGGACTTGCACTGATGGAAGGAATTGAGAGAACAAATGTGATAATAGTATGCCCAAATCAGCAAGTAATGTCATGGAGGTGGATTGTAGAAATATGAATTGTTATAACTGCAGAGGTTTCAGACATTTAGTAAGAAATTGTAAGAATAAGGAAACAAAAGGCAGAATTAGGAAAGGTAGAAGATTAGAATATGGAGACAGGAACAATGGACAAAGTAATTTAAATAGGAAAGGAAATCTAATAGTTTTCAATTAGGTCTCAATAATAATAGGTACATAATACTCTCTAGAGTAATAGATAATACATCTTGCTATAACCTAAACAATAAGAATATGTTAAGAGAAGTGACAGTGAAGATTGGGCTGGAAATAATTGACATATAGGAAGGAGTAACAGTGGAGGTGTTGTTGGATAATGGAGCTATGGAATTAGTGATGAGTTTAGAGTTTGCAAAGAAGTAGGGGTTCAAGTTAAAAAAGACAGAAAGACCAATATATATAAGAAATATGGATGGAACATTTAATAAGAAGAGGCCTATAGAATATATAGTGGAGGTAAATATTTATGATCAGGAACACAAAGAAAGGACAGAGATAGATATGTGTCAGAGTTGTGAACATTGGATTATATTTTCATTTTCATTTTTCATTTTCTTTTCATATTTGTTTCTATTTTATTTAGGGTTAGGGTTTAGTAAGAGGTAATAGTCACACAATCACATAGTTATAATAGAACATAGTGAAACATTCTGGAATAATGATGTCATACAACATGCTTAACATATGTTGACCTTATGGTTTACACATGGTCTTTAGGATAGGCTAGATACAGTAGTAACACAGACCATCTAGTAAAGTATATAAGGTAGACAATGTTGTACTAGGAACTCCATTGAGTTTTCTTGTGATTAACCCAATTCAAGGATTTACTCTTTTGACTTTAACCTTAAGTCCTAAGACATAATAATGTAATTGGAGGGCAAAAGTAGAATGTGATTTTAGGAATGTCATGGCTTGCTCACCACAATCCTGAAATTGACTGGAGGACAGGGAAAGTGAAAATGATAAGGTGTCTAGAGGAGTGTAGAAAGCAGTAGAGACTAAGGCAAGGAAAATTGGGATAGGAAAAACAAAAAGAAGAAGAACAAAAGGAAGAAGCAGGAAAAAAGCAAGAAGAGAAAGAGTAGAAGAAAAAAGAAAGAAAGAAAAAACAAAAAGGAAAGGATAATAAAAATAAAAAAGGTAGTAGAAGAATGAAAGATTTGGGATGAAGAAGAGAAAGCAGTAAAGCTGGAAGAGGAGGCAAAAAAGCTAGTGTTAGAAAAATTCCACAAATGGATTCATGTTTTTAGTAAGAAAGCTAGTGAAAGGATGCCTACAAGGAAACTGTGAAATTATGCTATTGATATGAAGAAAGGGTTTGTACTGAGGAAAGAAAAGGTATATCTGTTATTGAGAAAGAAGAGGAAGAAGGTATGCAAGTTCATATCAGAATAATTGAGGAAAGGGTATATCAGATCCTCAAAGTTACCTTAAATGGCACCTGTGTTTTTTGTAGGAAAAAAGAATGGTAAGAAGAAAATAGTTCAGGACTATAAGTATCTAAATGAATGAACTGTAAAAAATAATTACCTATTACCATTAATTTTGGACATAGTAGAGAACATAAGTAAAAAAAAGTATTTACAAAGATGAACTTGTGATGGGGTTATAATAATATATGAATAAAGGAGGATGATAAGTGGAAGACAGCATTTACTACTCTAGAGAGGTCATTTAAGCTAACAGTGATGTTTTTTGGATTAATGAACTCACTTGTGACTTTCCAGACCATGATGAATGAAATCCTTAGAGATCTTATCAACACCAGAAAAGTAACAAGTTTTATTGATAATATGATAGTAGGGACAGAAACAGAAGAAGAACATAATAAAATAGTAGAAGAGGTGGTTAGCAGGTTAGCAGAGAATAACTTATATGTAAAACCAGAAAAATACAAGTGGAAGGTAAAGAAAGTGGGTTTCTTGGGAGTAGTAATAGGACCAGAGGGAATAAAGATAAAAGAAGAGAAGATAAAAGATGTATTAGACTGGCTAACTTTGAAAGAGATTAAAGATATATAGAAGTTTTTAAGACTGGCAAATTATTATTATTAGTTTATTAAAGATTTCGTAGTAATAGCCAGACCATTGCATAATATGATGAAGAAGAACTAGAAATAGGAATGGATGGAGAAGTAGGAAGAAGCTTTTAGAGAGTTGAAGGAGAGGTTCATAAAAGAACCAGTATTAGCAACACCAGACTTAGATAAAAAAAATGAGAATAGAAGTGAATGTATCAGATTATGTGACAAGAGGAGTGTTATCTATGAAGTGTGAGAATAAAGGCAACTAATAGCTTTCCTCTCAAAATCTCTGAATAAAACAAAGAGAAACTACAAAATCCACAATAAGAAGATATTTGTTATGAACTAAAACCTTTAGAGTGAAGTAGTAGAACAACTCTTGTATTGAGTAACACAAGAGATGTAACAACCTTAAGCTTGAGCTCAGGTTGCAACTAAGGTAAAGACTTGAGAAAGGATAAGGGGAATGTAGAATTGGTAAAGCGTAAGGATACAGGAGTGTATCTACGCTATATATACATAACTAGAGAATATCCATGAAGAGTCCATGAGGCACTGCACATGAGGATGTAACGAGGAGAAAATGAGGACTAGGTTAGGATATCATGCCTACCATATGAGGCGCTGACTGAGACTACTTCGGTGCAGCTGATCGTGCTCATCATACCCTTTACCCATATCCATGTTGACTCTAGGAGGCATCGATCGTAACAAGAGAACTCAATAGAGAACTCTTCTACAAACTAGTCTACCTTATATAGTCCTACAGATAGTCCATGCTAACTACTGTGCA
>Ga0157363_1005114_pt1 | contig 12197 bp, 5 predicted proteins | sample AttsexASBM1_FD_111477 | JGI IMG/M metagenome (GOLD analysis project Ga0157363, IMG submission 111477) | Fungus gardens microbial communities from leaf cutter ant in Ribeirão Preto, State of São Paulo, Brazil - Atta sexdens ASBM1 | ecosystem: Host-associated > Fungi > Mycelium > Unclassified ...
ATTAATTACGATCGCATGGCAATCCCGATGATTATATGTAATTTTGCAATGAAAGAATACAGCCAAAAGTTACGAATTATAATTTCATTTATACCCAAAGGATGAATCTCAAACAAATATAAGATTAATGAATGATCGATATTTGTTAATTAAATCCAATATTAAAATGTATATTTTCAACAGTAGATGTCGTCTCGATGTAAATTATCAATTGCAGGAATTGATAATTAATCGCACGTGCTGTTAATAACATAATTGTTCAAAGGGAATGCTTTTGGCATTTCATAATGCCATGTCGCAATTGCGTCTCGAGATGAAATGCGAAATACACAGAGTGGTTGGTTAGCGTTATACTGTCTGCTCTTTCGAGTACTGCCGTACGAATGATGGCACGATGACCGACTGTAAACACTGTGTGCTATATGTCGCATAAACAAACGCCAAAGCCACATGCTCCAACTGAGTTGTCATTTCCATGAAATATTTCCTATATGAAGAAACATAAATAAATGCCAAATCCTTTCTTTACCTTTCAAAAAGAAATTTTTTATAAATTAGCTATTATCAAATAGGTTTTAATATTTGTCATTTGTATGATGTTGTGTATATCACATCATTACTTCATGTTCTTAATTGAAAATTAATAAACGAATTAAATTAAACTTAAATAGAGAATTAAATAGAGAACAAAAATTAAATACATAATAATAATATAAAATTTAATAAATAAAATAAAATAAAATAAAAAAGATACAATTTTTTAAAGCCAATAAAAAAACGAATTCCCTATTATCGCATAATATAACGACAATCATTATCATCCTATCATTCGGATATCTGTTCAATATTCATACGAAAGCCTGATCGATAAATGCTTATTATTGCCTTAATCCATTTATGAGTCATTATCACAAATGTTAATAAATAACGAATCATTGCTAATTATCAGAATAATCATACAATCGCGTCTCAAAATATTTAAAACTTTACAAAATATTTATCGAATGAATAAATTCTCTTTTATATATTTTCAGTTAATTTCGATAAATTATATTAGCAAAGCATATAAAATTGAATAACTGCATAATTAATATTTATTACAATCATTACATATTAAAATATGATGACTTCATGCACTGTAAAAGAAAAACGTAAATTTTAAACTTGAAATTTTTGTCAAAATATGTATATTTTCTTTAAAAGAGAAGATGTATAAATTATACTTGTATATACTTTTTGTATATTGTAGCTATATTCTTACATTTTATGAATCAATTTTGCAACTCTAACGCAAGCGGCAATTGTTATAAGAAAAATGAAAGAAATGAAAGAAAAATGTTTAGCAGGAAGAGACAAAACAATCACCAAGAGAGCCATTCATGTGTGAACACATCGCTCCTAACGGTGAAATCACCGTCACCGAAATATGAAGGCTATTCATGTATTTGGCTACACCCGAGAGAACAATGCAACTATTGAGTAAAATAGGCATGATTATTATATGTAGTTGAAGAGAGAACCCAGATATGACTAGGTTAACACCCGCTGCGTAGTTAGTATAGTTACTTATTATATAAACTTTCAAAAAATGTTACTAAAATATTATTAACAAAATAAAATATTATATACATAATTCAATGCTTCACATAAAACAAATAAATTTATTAAATGATTATGATTATATTATTATAAATAAATTTATTTAGTAAATTATTTGTATTATAAATAATTTACTTTGTTATCTCCCAAATTTACAAATTAACAAATTATAAGTACATAAGAATTATTAACGCAAAATTTTTTTAATAAATATACGTACGAATAAAATAACTGATTAATATAAAATGCTACATCGTAGCAGAAGAATTCAAAGAATTTCTTTTATTGTAATGTCAAATTGATATCCCATGTAATAATTTTAAGAGTTATCTATAATCAAATATCTAGACAGAATAAATCCACAAAGACTAAAAATATTCAAAGTGAACAGTCATATAAAATATCCAGACAGAATAAATCCACAAAGATTAAAAATATTCAAACTAAATTCACGTAAAATAGCTTCTATCAGTGACATCGTTTAAATTAATTGGCTACATGGAATCGTTGATTTCCTTCCAAGCGAGTGACGAAGATTGATTTGGCAAAAGAGTTTAATTCCTTAGAGAATTCTACGAACATAACGAAGATAAATTTACATGTTCACAAGTTATGATTTAATGCAAGTTTCTCATATTAAATAGTACTCATATTATTGAATAATATAGAATTAAATCTAAAATAACATTAGATTTTGCAAAACAATATTGTATACGCTATATTTGAAAGTTTGATGAGATAAGAGAGATAATTAGAAGGAATTTGATTTAACAAGAGGTAAACGTTTCTAATTAGGACAATTATTCTAGAATTGCATCATTACGTAATAAACTTCTACTATATCTATTTAACAAATTAATAATTAGATTTTAAATTGAATTGTTAACTTTACGTAACTTTAAGTTAGTAATACGTACATTGAATAAATAATTCATTTTACGTAAATTATTATAAACAATGAATTTTTAATATATTCAAAGCATGAATGTAAAATATCTTTAATAAAATATTAATATAATTAATAGTCTTCTTTTATAAAAAAAAAAATATATAATCCCTTTCGTAAAAGAAAAATTGATCTCTCGTGTAGAAACCACAAAGGTTGCAGTGGCAACGTGTTGTCAGATAGAGCCGGAAAATTGAAGTTACTGAACGAAGAGTGCTTTTGGAGATTAACGGTCAGATTACTTCAAAATGGATTAGTTGCAATAAAGCTGATGTAGAAAATGATATCATTTTAGAAAGAGTTTCATTTGATGAATTTACGAACAAAAAAGGAAGTAAAGTTATTATCGGAGTCATGAAAACGGTAATAATGTAAAGAACGGAAAATCGACGTACCATGCATTTATTAGTTAAGCGATTTTTTAGCAGTAAAGCTCCTTTATTTAAGCTGCTTTTAAATAACTGAAGATTTTCCGGAATTTCATGTAAAGGGCAATACAAAATAAAAAATAATCAATTTCGATTCCATGTTATTTCTTGAGTATTTTTATGAAAATATTAGTTTTCAGCATAGGAGCATATTAAAAAGTATGATTATCGGATTTGTAGATGTAACGATAAAAATAAAAAAAGCTTCGATCATTCTATTCGCCAAATATATCATTACTGCGAAAGAAAAGAAAAATAAGCACAACTTTAGAGACAAATATTGCTCATAAGCAATTAAAAATGTTTTTTTATTAATTCGCATTATTAACCAATATTTCCTATATATTTATTTTGAAAACAAATCATCTAATAGGATGAAAATATAATATTTACAATGGATATTTAATTTTGAATCAATTGAACGTTTTATCAATCTAAGCTATCTGTTAGCTTATTTCAAAGTTTTGTTGATTGCATAAACGCAATTTTCAGTGTTGATTATTTTTGACGCAAAGTCAACGCTTTTCTGTACGAGAACGTTTCTGCTGAAGTACTTCCTGATACCGCGACCGTGGTTTTGGCCGCGGTAATTATTCGAATTTAATTAAAACTCGCATTCGAAGTGAGCTATGCCATGGTAAAGTCATTAATTAAATTTAGGGGCGAATCGCGTAGTACCTTACCATTGTATATGTAGGTAGATATGTACGATAGATACAGAAGAGATCGTTATTGCAAATTCACGAACTCGGTTATAACTTTCAATGAATTCGGTTTCTTTTCGTAGTGCCGGAATTTTCTTTTCGGATTTGTCTGTGTTACCAGTCAGTTTCATCTCTGCTTCTGATATAGACGCATTTCCCTCGGGAATTCTATTCGCGAAGTATAACATAATTCTGGAATAAATTTCTCTTATCGCTAGTAAAATGATAAGCAATTAATAAATGTATTGTATTAAAATTTGTTATTCAGCTATCAAAAGTTGTGAGATAAAAAATTCAATTATAAGAGAATTAAATTGCAAATAAAAATCATTTTGATCAAATTTAATTTCTTTCATTTTCAATATTTATTCTCTGAATGATATGTAATATTAATTATAATAAATTAATAAAAAATATAATTAATTAACCACAAAATTTATTTGCTATACATCAAAAATACATGTTTAAATAAATTTTATCAACTCCTAATCCCTTTCAACAGAGAAATAAAATTCTTACAATAATTTTGAAATAAATTTCTGGAACAAATCTTATATTTGTATCTTCCTAAAAAAAGATTTACGTTTCAATATTATATTTATTATGGCATTGTTGAAAATAATATTTTATCAGTGCACAATTATTTAAATGGTCTAACATCAATAATACATGGCTATAATATAGTTTCTAAAATAAAAACTTTAATATTTAAAAAAAATATTTATTAAATTGCAGGAGCGATCTTCACCGAAGACCAGAAGGATAGTCCGTCGGAGTTGGCATTCAAATACGCCATTTACAAAATCAACAAGGATAAGACTCTATTGGCGAACACGACATTGGTTTACGATATCCAATATGTGCCTAAGGATGATTCGTTTCGCACGTCCAAGAAAGGTAGGAAAATAATCAATATAGTCTCGTAATAAAAGTATATAAACAGTATTATTCTGAGAGGACTGAGTATTATATATAATATATTTGAATAACAAATAAATTATTTGAATCATCTATTGTGTGTTATCTTGAAAGAACTAATTATTATTTAAATAGTTAATCATCTATTATTCGTCTTTCTCGGGAATGTCTGTATCTTGCAACTCAAAATAATCTCTATAAGGTACAGCGGGGCAAATTAGATAGCGGAGCATTTTGGATAGTTACAATTTCATGCATGCTTGTTAGTTACGAGAAACGCTGTTAAAAATATAAAGTATTAAAGCTGAAGGAAAGAAGCAATTTCTTTGTGGTCGTTGTTCTAGAATATACTAATTTCAATTTTTTACATTATAAAGTTTCATTTTATTTTTTCCTAAAAAAAGTTTCAAGTCAGATTTAAAATCTCCGCTTTTGTCAATATAAAGTAACCAGACTTTATGGCATATGTTTTGTATGTTTGATTAAATACACTGTGCGAGTTTAATTTTTTCTAAAATTATTTTTCGAAAATTTTTTAACTTATTCAATTTATCCTTCTTTATTCTATGAGAACATATAAATACATCATAATATTGATAAGGCACGAATTTGTTATCTGAATAAATTGAGAGTGCTTCCGAATATTATTTTCCTCTTAAATAAATTTAATAAATGAGAAAATTCTTTATTAATGATATATTATCTGTAGTAGATTGTAATATCGTTATCACTAATAAAAATTAATAATTAATGTAAAATAACTAAAATCAAATCATAATCATTAAAAACTAAAATAACAATTAGGTAAAATGACAGACGTGATTTTCTTATATCGTTAAATTATTGTTTGTAAGTTATACCTACAAGATATACGATAGCGATAATTTGGAAGGCGACAATGATTGATAGCATCGCAAACATATAGTTAATATAGTTGATACAGTTAATATAGTTACATAGTAATTAATTGTAACGTAAGCTTTACAATATCACAATCTTATTTTTTAATTACTTTTATTTTTTTTTGTGAATAATGTGTAATTAAAAATATATCTACTAATTTTATAATTGTAACGATAAGAAAAAAATCTGTCAATAATTTTTTTATGAAAAAGCAGTTCTTAAAAATTATCTTTGAAAAGAAAAACGTCAATTGAATTTCGCAATACCTATTGCTTCATAATGTTATCGATTTGATCAAATATATGCATAATAAACATAATAAACAGTATTAATATTTAGATTTATATTAAGATATGTTACATTAAAATAACACATCTTAAGTAATCCACAATTTTTAAATTTCCTGTCCAATTTTATTATGTTTTTATTATGTTATGTTTTCCCCATGGTTTTTATTTATTGTTCTAAAAAAATTTAAACATTAAAAAAAGAAAGTGGTTAATGTAATATATCCTGATTGATAATTTGGCATGAACTTAATTGCGTCATATCTATTAAAAAAAAACCATATCACTTTTTAAATAATTGCTTCGCGTCGCTTATTCAACAAATTATATACTTGAAGATATGAAGATTATTTGAAAAATTAAATTAATACTTGAAAACACATTGCGAGATAAAAATCAGAAATGAATAAAAACGTCGATGAATAAAATTTCTATTAATGTTGTTAAAAACATGTAGCAATTCTATTAAATTGTTACATGAAAAACTTGTTCTTTGAAATCTGTGCGTTTCTAATTAACTTTGTGAGTATTTATAAAAAATAGAATTATTCTATATAATATATAGAATGTATGTTATTCATTGATGTATTTACGAGAATACTTCAACTAGTATAGAATAAAACCTGAATTCATTTTTTACGTGCAGTATTAAGTGCGAGAATATATGAATATAGACTAAAAGGTATTTACTCCGTACAATTTATACAATATAAAATATATATCTGCTTCGCCAGCACGTATCAGCTGGCGATGAATAGTGACATACTAGCTAAAACCAGCTAATTAATTTATTTAGCCTCCATTTTAATATGCTCAAAAGACTGACGGTTAGAGTATGACGTGAATCTCCTGTCATTGGAGCGCTTTTGACACGCGAGCTTAAAAGTTGGCAGGAAGCCTAGTGAAAGCAATTCAGTTAGCGATCGGCTATAACATGAATTATAGCACGAGGACGTCGCACGCGACATGATGTAGCTTCAGATTTATGTAAAATAACATGAAACCGGATCGACTCCGAGACCCGAAACCATAACAATGTCTCTCGCGCAATCGCAAGCGCGGTGGCTAAATCTCAGTGCGACGAGCTCGACCAGTTATGAATTCGCCATGGGGCAATGTCTCTTCGAAATGTGTTTTCTTACAAAATTCTACACTGCGTAGTAGAGATTCCATTTATTTGGTTTAGCCCCACGATTCTCAAGTTATTTTTGGCAAACAATAAAGAACATAATAAAGAAGCCATTTTGTTATGTAAAGAAATAAGTATACTCATGATTTAAAATTCTAGTATGACAAAGATGCGTACAATCGACGTTCAGTGAAGTAAAAGTTTCTTTATATAAAGAAGATTCTATGTGAATTGGGAAAAACTGCTTATATACGAATCGTGCGAATATGGTACAATGATTAAATGCAAGCATGTAACTAATCAGAGAACATATACAATTTTCTTCTTAAAACGTGTGCGGCAAAGATTTTCAACTTACTAAACAAGCGAGGTAAAAGAAGTCACGACTCGTGTTTATGTCGCAAATTCACTAAAACATATATCTCAAAAATCTTTTTTGACAGAATAGAACAATAAATGGCTATACATATAACAATCAAGGTGTCCAAGATAAATACGAAAATAATAAATAGAGATATATAAATATAAATTTCATGAAATTTTGCTATAAGGAAACTATTCAAGCCTCGTCTGTAAATAGCCAAATATATATCAAAGTAATATATAAGTGAGATGAAATATATATTTATCAGCGCATTTTCTCAAAACACCGAGGGGAATCTTGCGATTATTTACACCCTCTTGAATTTTCTTAAGCGGAAAATATTTGGCTATAAATATGCCTATAGAATACCATTATATATAACAAGAATCCATGTATTTTTTCCCCCATGGCATGCTTAAAATGATATCTATGGTTGGAAAGATTTCTTCGCATCCCTTCCGGTCATCCTGACTACTGCGTTTCCTCTCTCGCGGACGGGGTTGAATCGTGTCGAACGGCGCAACTTTTCCAACATTTCTTTTGTAAACTGACTCATCCCGCGATAAATTTCCCATGTCACCCGGGATAGGTGCCTGTGTACATTTTCTCATTTCTGCGCATCTCTACGCGAGTTTAATGTTGCGTACGCGCGAATTCGGTCGCGCTTACTATGCCGATTGATGCATTTCGCCTAAAAGTAATCGCGGCTGATGCTCGCGCCGTTATCTTCGCCTAATGTGTCCACGGCCTGGATTTCTTCATGCAAAAGTTTTCAAACGGATTTGAAACTCCGCTCTACTCTGCCATGCGCAAAATTGGCTCCTACCGAAGCAAAATCGGATATTTATGTATCATGAAACCCGAATGGAAAAATTAAAACACCGTTTTTCCTCAATATATTTAACGACTAAAAAAAATATGTTTTTTTTTTAGAAAAAACAATAATATACGTTATTTTTTTCTTTTTCTTTTCATTCATGGAATATTTAAATCATAAAATATCCTCCTCGTCGTATAATCGGGTTTATCGAAGAGAGTTTTTCATCAAATATAGACAAGTTGCATTTTAGAGAATCAACGCAAGATTCTTCTGTTATTCTGTAGAAAATTGTTACATAAGGATTCTTTATTTTCCGCACAGTTATGTCGGAGTTCTCCAGGAAACGAGAAACGAGAAACAAAGCCTCGATAGGAAATTGAATTCGCGGCGAAATACTCAACTCGAGAGAAAATCCTGTATGAATTTTTCAGGGCATCTAGTACGGATTACAAGATATTGTGACATCTTACTGTCGAAAGAACGAATTATATGCATGTCAATTGATAAAGCAATTATCAGAAGAGTAATATTGTATTTCTTGAAGAAAAGATGAGAACAAACAATTTTTCTTCTTCTATATATAATAAGCGAAGTAAAACATAATACATTAAACACAACTAAATAAATATATTTTATTGCTATCTTTATCCTACTTAAAGTATTTCATTAATTTTATTTCAACAGAAATTTAATTGAAAAATCAATCAATAAGTATTTTTAAAAAAGTACAGAAAAATGTAAAAAGGCAGAATCTAATAAAATTTAATTTACTTTTATGAAATTTTATTAAGTCGTTAGAAACATGTTAGAATAAAATTGACGTGTTATCGACACAGTTAATAACAAGAAGTTTTAAAGTAAAAGTTCATGCTTTTGCTACGTTGAAAGAAGTTTTCTTCTTTCTAACATCACGGATACATGACATAAAGTTCGTTTCACGCTCTTACATTGTAAAGAATAAAGTAAGTTACTCTCTCGATGAAAAATCTTATACTACTTTAATAATTTCCCAAAAAAAAAAAGAAATTTCATTTCCCCCGAGTTCGCATGGAAATAGGACATCGCACAAATTTTTTTTTCAAGTTTACGTCGTAGGTGTAATTCGTTCAGATCACTGCGAAAATAGAAAACAAAGGAAGATAGAAATCGGAAGAGATCTAAACCAGGGAAATTGATTGGATAACTTTAAGGAGCAGCGACCCGGACCATCGAAGCGGAACACTTTAATGGCAGATTCCGTTTACGAGAAAGATATGACCAGAAATGGCATGCAGCTAACCAAATGACGAAGCGATTATTTTGCTGGATTTTATTTCCCAGTGTCTACGGGAAAACTCCGTTCGCACATTGCACTCGTAATCCTAATAGACAATCTCATCCTACCCGTCCGCTGTCCTCTTCTATTCCCCTAACGACTTCGCAATGGCTTTTTAAAGAGATTTGCAGCTCGTCATTGTCAGTCGGCTTAATCCTAATAATTCAAGCTGTCATATATCTGTATGAGATAACTTCGCGAGCATGCGAATGCACAGTTGCTTATGCAACTTTCGGCGATGAAACTAACGAAAACGTTTACCAGATTATCCTTTAACCGCATTACAACGATGATCACAAAGAGTGTATCGCAATTACGTAACATTTGCATTAATTACATCTTTGCATTAAAAAAAGACAAGTATGCATTGAGAATATCTAAAATCAGATTAAACTTTCTGCTAGCTAATAAAAACATGCAAAGGATTTAATTTAAATTAAACCTTCAGGTTTGATATTAAAATTGTCACACAATAAGATAAAAAAAATGCTTCTTTTTCATTCTGTCAATTATGTCAAAAAAATTTTATGTAATAATACATTTTATGTATATCTCTTTTTTATTTAAAAATATTTGTATTCTGTGTTCCGAGTAATTAATTTGAATACAAAGATTTGCTCTAATAAATTCCGTTAATTTCGAATAAAATTAATTATTCCAAATGATTACTGATTTAATGAATTAAATATCTGTAGCAATTTTAAAAAACCATATATAGCAATATCATCATCTTAATTGTGATAATTCAATGAAATTGAATAATTGAAATTGTGATCGCATCGTGCATTATATTAAGCTCATAAAAATTATGAGAAAGCATCGACGCAGATTCTTTGTGCTTGTGGAAACTGCCACACTCATTAACGTAAAAAGGATAAATATCGGTTCGTTAAACAAAACTGCAATATAATGAGGAACGGAGGTAACGATTCTTATTTACTTCAACTTAATCAACGATAAAACAGCGTGATAAGAAATTTCATAACAATGAAATGTGCATTCTAAAAAAATGATGTGTTATATATTTGCGCCTTTTTACAAATCTTGGAACAATTGGAAAATGTTAAATTTAATACACGTGTCCCACTTGAATTTTTATGTTAATTTAAGATAATGTTAAAAAATGATACAAATATAATATTATGTAAAAATTAACATAAAAAATGTAACATTTTAATACAATTTAAAAACAAACTGTGAGAATATATTTCTTTAATAAAATTAACATTTATTTGTTAAATTAACATGTATATTCATTTCTCTTTGAATTTACGTTTTAAAATTGCATTATCTTTTTTTATAATTATTTATTCACTTAATCATAAATAACCTTATTTTAATATTAAAAACAGTTAAATATTAATTTAACAAAAAATATCCAAATAACATTAAAAACACAAAAATTTTAATAAAAGCAAGTCTTAAAATAGTAGAAAATTTTACTGCGTAGACAGTTTAATTAGGCGAAAATGTAAAGAATTATAAAGAAACAAATTAGCGGAAATCTCAGCTAAGCGAGCACACAGCAAGTATAATATTCTTTGTTACTGAATAATCGTCTCAAATGCTTTATATCAAAGGCAAATTAATTTAAAATAAATAGATAGCAAAAATAGATTATGTAAGATTATTGTATCAACGTATCTCTAAACAGCTATGATAACCTTTTTTTATGTAAGAGAACAACTGAGAATATTTAATCAAAATCGTTAGTATTCTTTCCCAAAGTATTTCATTACAATTATATTGGATTCTTTCAACAAAAGAAATCATGATTCCTTTCACCAAAGGAAATCACGAATCCATTTTATCTGAACCTTCTAATGCTGTTGCTATACAAAAAGTATTTCTCATTCTGTTATTATTTCCTTGAAATACATTCTTTTTAATTAATTATTATCCAAGTTAACTAGATATTTTTAATAATAAATTACAATCACAATAGATAAAATACAAAATATTGTAATTATCAAGAATATTATCGAATAATAAGTAATTTGGTATAGACAAATGCGCAAATGGAAAAGTTAATTTCGTGAGAACAAACGCTGCTTACGTGGTGCAACATACGTGAAATTCAATGTAGTCGCAAATCATAATTTTCACAATGGAAATAAAGAAACGCTGAATAATTCAAGATAGCGATAAAACTCAGCCAGCGAGAATTCTTAAAAATACCAAAATCAAACTTATCTATCCTTCAATGTAACTCTCTCTTACAAGCATGCCACGAATAATTTGCGATGTAAGGAAAAATAAAGCTGTAGTCCGGAGGCTTTTCCTTCAAGGATAATAGATAACTGAGCTTTTAAAAGAATGTATCAATTCCCTGTCTGCTTGAAAACGCGTACATCGAATGATTGCAAAACATACATTACGTTTATTTCCGATAAAATCATCCAATATATCCTATATTGACCATTATTATATATTACATTTCAACCATATTATTCGATTCTGTTTCTGCATTCAGCTTTTAACTGGCTTCATTAATCCATTTTCATTAAGATATTGATATGTTAATTTTTTAAATAAATAAACGCATAACATAAGTAATATAACAATTATCGATTTATTAACGTATTTGTTAAGTAAGGCAACCTATCTTTTGTTTGTATGCGTGCGTGCGTGCGTGCGTGCGTGCGTGCGTGCGTGTGTGTCCGTTTCTGTTGATTATCTTAATTAAAACTACCGTTTACTTATAATTATAAATTAATAAATTTCACAATCGAGTTTATAAAGATAGAAAATTAATAAAATGTACAATCATCAAATGAGGTAGAA
>Ga0157363_1005115_pt1 | contig 12197 bp, 16 predicted proteins | sample AttsexASBM1_FD_111477 | JGI IMG/M metagenome (GOLD analysis project Ga0157363, IMG submission 111477) | Fungus gardens microbial communities from leaf cutter ant in Ribeirão Preto, State of São Paulo, Brazil - Atta sexdens ASBM1 | ecosystem: Host-associated > Fungi > Mycelium > Unclassified ...
AACAATGCTTGCAATTCGCTGTCTTCAAACTTTTTCGGTGGTTTTCCACGTTCTTCGTTTCTCACGTCAAAATCGCCACTTTTGAATTTTTTAAACCATTCAAAGCACTGTGATTTACCAAGAGCATGCTCACCGTAAGCTTCGACAAGCATTCGATGCGTTCTGCAGCAGTTTTCTTCAAATGGTAACAGAAAATCAACGCTGTCCGCAAATCGTAGTTTCCAGGTACAAAATTCGATATGTTCAACACTATTACAAACTATACTGTTGTATGAAACTTGTATTGTTGTGAGTTGAAAATCTTTGTCAGATGTCAGAACAAGGAAATGGTGTCAATGGCGTCGTCTGACGGCAACTACATTGATAGCTATGGCCATCTATTGATAAATTTCAGTTTCATATTTACATACCTGGTATATCTTAAGAAGAAGATACGCATTAATACCTGCAGCTTGCAAATATCTGAATATTGGAATAGCCGTGAGATCTATTTCCCACGTAGAAATCGCGATCGACTCGAAGTAACCACATCGTTGTGCCACATTTACTTGGACGGTATTTGTCGATGAATATCGAGCGATTGACAGTCGAATTCTTCATTGTCATTAGTGATTCAAGACATTTTGTGATTGAACTTGTCAAAATACATAAAGTACACAATGTAAAATTATCATTATCTGATAAGATTTTTGTTTATGAAACCATCTACTTTTTACTTACTTGAACTTAAACAATGCGTTGAACACGTATATTCCGATTTAAGTCATTGTACGAATAGTGTAAGTGATAAATTCAAATATTTCATGACTTATTACGTCAAAATCGCATTATAAATAAATGTGATGCAGTAAATATTTTGGGCAAGATTATGATAGAAATTCTAACATCGAATGTGAACTGATAGCATATGCTTCAGATCATATTGTATGGCATGCATTATATGAAAAATGAGAATATTAAATAAATGAATATAAAAATTATTCTTTATTTAAAATCAAATCCTTTGTCTCTCAATCATTCCTTTTTCATACCTCCATATTGTTTGATAAGAAAGCATGCTTGACCATTTATATTACTAAAAATATTATCAGTTGCTAAATTAAAATTATTGCCGACATATTATTAAAAAATTGTAAAAAACAAATATCATATCTATTTAATAAAATCGTATGCGAAAGAAGAAAAGAGAACGTGGCGAGACGAGCGCAACGGGAGAAAAAGAGAGCACAAATAATAAATACTGGACTGCAACGGACAAGACACAGAGAACAATGGATAGGAGAGAGAGGACAAATAAGTTAGATCGCAACGAGTGAGAGAAAAGGAACGAACCCTTCCTAGCATGGACCTCGATGGTGCGCTTTCCTTTCTCTCGGATCCAGCGTCTGTGATGCATTTCCCCTTCCTCCCCCCCTCCACACACACACACACACACACACACACACACACACACACACACACACACAGTACATGTATACGCACTAACACATAACGAATTAGGATCCGCCTGCTATCCTACTAAAGTCACGATAATGAAGCAATTTAATTTAACGAAATTTTGTGTCCTAAGGTCATAATGGTGAAGCAACATACTACAAACGGACTTAGTGAAAAAAATTCGTGTTCAGAAGTCATGGCTGCGAAGCAACACCTCGCAAGCGGACCTAATAAAATTTTGTATCCGGAGGTCACGATGACGAAGCATTACGCCGCGACAGGACTTAGTGAAATTTTCGCAGATCGATGACGAATTCTAGCAGATCCATAAATGTCTGTATGACCATAATGAACAATTCTTTAAGACTGCACCCCAGTTTTTCTCTCTCTTTAAAGTTCTAAATATTTGTTGACGTTGCAATTTACCGATTTTGTACATTACGTTGTACAACGGATAATATTTGATTACGGATAAAATTTTGATTACAATATTTGATTACAATATTTGATTACACGATCATATATGGTGAAGCAATATGCGAGTAAGTAAATATTGACGGGCACATTCTTCTTGCAGTCAACTTCTATGCGTCCATAATAGCGCTCTTCACGGATTTTTTTGTTGAAAGCAATCAATGATCGTAAAAACACTTTTCTCGATAAATGAGAGTGTGAAAACGCGCGTAACATACATATTAAACAGATCGGCTTTTTTTGCCAAAATTTAGATTTAAATCGTCATATCGGTAAAACTCTAAATTTAAATAAAGTTTTACATTATTCAAATTACAATCGTCGAACACGCTAACATCTCATGACATGATATTCTTTCGACCGGTCTGCAGAGTAAAGATAACTTGTCGCAGCTTTTCAAGCTAAGTCGTCGTTTTGACGGCACATGAATGCTTGGTCATATTCTGTAGCAGAATACTTGTACAGATTCCGAACAAAAAATCATTCTCAGATAACGACCGTTTTCGCATTGACAATTTATTAATCTCGTTTAATATAATGTGAAGCATCCGCCACTGCACTTTAAATAATTCAACCTCAGATTTCGTCGCAGAATTTCCCATCAAGCAATTGTAATCGTTGCGTGTTCGTATCAAAATCAGTTCGTGGCAAGCGTTGTCGATCATGCCTTTATATTTTCACAAAAACGTATTGAGCACACAAAAATGCACATTAAAATATTCTTTTTCGGATCTAGAATTCTATTCAGCGTTTAGCGCAAAGCTTCATATGTCATCGACACATAGTTCTTGATGATACTGGTATTTTTCTGACGTTTCTGTGGTCAATCTCCATACCGTTGAGTTCATATCGAATTTCATCAAACATGAACGCCACGCAATTTTCAAGCGTCGTCGACATCTCGATTGATTTCTTCTTGATTTTATTAATTTAATTTAATTTTCCTTCGATGTAGAGAAAATTTTCGGACGGCAACGTGTACAAAGCCTGCTGCTATGGTATTCGTATCTCATCGCTATGTCCAAACGTAGTGTTGTCATACAGATTATACGTGTGATACTCAATCTTGACAATGAGGTCATCAAATATGAACTCACCGGTAATATTCAAAATGTCAGCTATTTCTTACGATAAAATCTAAAGACTTTAAAAATGCAACGTTGGATACAGTGAATTTCTCTCCAGGTATTCTCTCTGTTAATAAGTGTATCTCCTGTCTGTTTTAGCTGTTTTTAGCTATTTGTTCAACACAAGCATCTCATGCATATCACAATGTCATACGTGCAATGTATATAATGATGATTTAACTTAACTCCTTTCTTAGAAAATCGAGCAATCGGCTGTCTTGGTCCACCACGCGAATCGTGAGATTTTTCATTTAATTTTTTTATATTCACTTTATGTTCTTTGATTCGCGTTTTTATTTTCCTTTTTGACCAATACATAAACGCGAATTAAAGAACATAAAGCGAATATAAAAAAATCAAAAGATTCCCTGACTATTTTATCACAGCGTCAGATAGAATGTGGTCACAAAATAAATTGGGATAACGTTCAGGTGTTAGACATAGAACTATAAAAGAATCATATCGGAAATAATATTTATCAAAAAACAAATCGACGTTCTCAACATGCAGTGATACGGAAAAATTACCAGAAACTTACTTTCCTGTGCTGAATATAACCCCGCCCGCCTCTAAGTTTTGTTTACTCTCTCCTTGATAGCTGTGTATCATGATAAGAATTTGACAAAACATTGTGACGAGAATTTTATTAAAACAAGTCATCCTCTCGATACATCCTTTCTACACAGTTGATTACCAGAAACTTACTTTCCTGTGCTGAATATAACCCCGCCCCCCTCTAAGTTCTGTTTACTCTCTCCTTGATAGCTGTGTATCATGATAAGAATTTGACAAAACATTGTGACGAGAATTTTATTAAAACAAGTCATCCTCTCCTTTCTACACAGTTGATTGTAACAAGTACGAAGTTTTTTATATTTTATAATTCAAAACACGATTTGAAAACATAATTAATCAAAGAATATTGTAATTACTAGAATCTAGAAATTCTGCGTTTCAATAAAACAACTAAATAGGAACATTTGGACTATCTAAATTTTTGTAATAAAAAAACGATTGCTTTTGGATACGAAAAATTTTTATCCTTTCGGACTAATCAATAACTTGTGTATTAAGAATAAAAAAATGTTTAATAACGAGCAAATTGACGTTACATAAGGTAATACACATAGATCGTTGTTGGTTATCAACATTTTTTAATTATTAGATACTGAAGATGACTTAATATAAGACCGAAATGTTTATACAGGGTGGGCCAGCTAGTGTTTGGAATTTCAACTACCGATTATTTTGAGTTTGAAAGGCGTAATAACATTTATGACGTATCAGAAATTTAGTTTTTGTTTGACATTTACGAAATAAGTCGCTATACGCTTGAACAAAATTGGAAAATATTGAAAACTTACTTCCAAAGTGGTAAGTCTTCAACCCAAACTGTAAGAAATTTACGTGGAAAATTGGTAAAAAAGAAATGCCTTCAACGCAGTTTGTGGATCAATTTGTGGATCAACAAGCGAATTCGGCAAACTGGATCCTTATTGGATAAAGCAACTCGTTCATGTGCTCGTCCAGTAAGGTCAACATTGCTGCTATTGCTCAGAGTGTGCTTGAACAACCATCAATATCAACTCGCCATCGTTCTCAAAACTTGAACATTTCATGCACTTCTTTGAAGAATTTTGAATAAAGACCTCGGTATGAAGCCGTACAAAGTTCAATTAGTGCAAGAATTGAAGCCGCATGACTATCCAATGCGTTTTCGCCCAATGGGCTGAACAACGCTTGGTTGAAGATGAGCATTTTTACCGAAAAATCATCTTTTCTGACGAAGCTCATTTTCACCTCGATGGCTATGTGAATAAGCAGAATTGTCGTATTTAGAAATCAAAGAATCAGCACGTCGTCATGGAGAAGCCGATGCATCCACAATGAGTGACTGTTTGGTGTGGTTTTTGATCCGGCATCATTGGGCCATTTTTCTTTGAAAATGAGCAAGGAGTTGCCGTCACTGTCAATGGCGAGCGCTACCGCGCCTACTAAACGAATTCTTGCTTCCCAAATTTGAAGAGGAGGACACAGACGACATTTGGTTTCAACAGGACGGCGCACCTTGCCACACAGCCAACGCTACAGTCGATCTTTTGCGCATTGTCTTCGAAAATCGCATAATCAGCCGAAATGCTGATGTCAATTGGCCGCCTCGCAGCTGCGATTTGACTCCGCTGGACTATTTTTATGGGGAACCGTCAAGGATGAGTGTTACACTAACCAGCCAGAAACGATTCAAGAATTAAAACATAAAATCAAAGTTGTCATCGATGAAATACGCGCCTATACAGTGGAAAATGTACTGAAAAATTGAGTTGATAGAATGGGGTATTGTGCAGCCAGCCGAAGTCATTTGAATGAAATTGTATTTCACGTTTAATGGCAATGTACTACCTTTCCAATAAAGCCATAAACTTTGAAAAATATTCATGTGTTTTTTTTTAGAGCCAAATTAAATTCCAAATTTATATTTAATTATGTGGAATTAGATTATAATGTATTGTAATCAAATATATTCATTCGTTAACGATATCTAGCATTCACGATTTGGTTGAGCAAGCTACCTTGCATACAAGAAAAGAGTACAGCATGTGGGAACAGCGATGTGAATTTATAGTATTATTGGAGGAACAGAGCCGTATCAAACGCCCACGATCAATCGGTAGACAATCACTGATCGCGCGGCTCGAAAGTCTGAAGGAATCTATGCGTGGAAAATTCGTGCATGTGATGCCGGATACGAACTCCGTTGGCGTGTCATCGAAACGGCATTCAAAAGCCGTATTCTGACGAGCGCGGTGATAAACTCTAAACATATCGAGCCTCACCGATTTCTCGAAGACGCGAAGTTGTGCTCGAACATGTGCAATATAATGCAATAATATGACTCTATAAAAATAAACACTATTTTTTAATGGCGAGTTCATGATGGGTGATAAACGCGTGAATAAAAATATCGCACTTAGAACTATGAACTATATCATATGCACCGATTTGCGAGAGTATCGCGTGTCATCGAGCCTATCTTATCATCGCTGGAAGAGTTTCAGGAACGAAATAGCGGATGGACATTATCACATATACTGAATTTAACGGTGAACGCGCGAACAAGCTCAATCCTCTGCGCGTGGGATGTCATATCAAACTTCCGCGAGAAATCAAAGAGAGTGGCAACGTGCAAACTGCGGACAATGTGTTTCACATGGTCTATTGTTGCTGCTCTATACCTGGCTCAAGAACATATGGAATAGGAATCCTCGTATCCACATTATACATCGGTTCTAAATCTCGCGGATATCGAATTTCCAATGACATTGAGTCAAATTAAGAAATTTGAAACTTTGAATGACATTTCCATCAACGTCTACACTAATGAGAAGAGGATTGTGCCAATACGACTCGCTGACCGAAAGAGGAGCAAGCACGTAAACCTCTTAAGGAGGATGACAACGCGAGACATTTTGCCTGATCAAGGATCTGTCTCACCTTGTAAGATCGCAAATTATCAGAAACAAGAACAGAAAATTTCTGCGACAGATACGGAATAATAATAATAATTATATATATATATATATATATATATATATATATATAATATAATATAATATAATATATAATATAGTATATAATATATTTTTCAGATGTCTCCACTATTTAGCTCGAACGCTAAATTGGAGATCCACAGCGAGAACTGTGAAAAACTGAACGATTGCGCGATCAGACTACCGAGCGAGGACAAGTGGCTGAGTTTCGACAACCACTGCAGGAAGGAACATGTTCCGTTTACGCCGACTTGAAGTGTACATTGGAAAAGACGGATGGGAATCCTGCTACGTATCATCACAGCGTGTTTAGTCGGATACTATGTGCATTACTCGTACGACAGCTCACTGTCGGATAATCGTTTTCGCCGTGATAAGGACTGTATAGTGTGATTCACGGAAGAACAGAAATTTGGTGCATAGTGTGTAGTCTATAATTTCGGCTAACATATCCATGACGCGAGACGATTGGCAAAAATATAGCGCCACGCACTGCCACGTGTGCGAGAAATCGTTTGCATCTGACGATACGCGGGTACGCGATCACTGCCACTTAACCGGGTGATACCCGCGCACTCAAATTGCAAAAATTGTAAAAAATTGTCTAAATTATATGGATTCGCATTACATACCCATAGTTTTTCATAACTTATCAGGCTACGACGCTCATACGCTCACGGTTTTCGATGGATCGACGACGTACAAAATTTTGACTTTACGATCATCGTGTTAGATTCGGCAATAGGCTATGTTCTCGAGGTGAAGTAAACTCGCAACATCTTCATGATGCGCACACTGACTTACCATTCTATCCGACACACAAGAAATTAAAAAAACACAAGAAACCGGTAAGCGCGTTGACAAACTCCCCTAAACATTATGCGATAAACAACGTTACGTTATACATTATCGTAACCTGCAGCAGTGTACTCGTCACGGTCTCCGTATCATAAAGGTTTACCATATACTGCAATTCGCACAATCTCCATGGCTACGCGATTATATAGAACTTTAGAACTTTGGCCAAAAATGATTTTGAAAAAAATTTATATAAACTTATGAATAACGCAGTATTTAGCAAATAGCAATTTAGCAATGGAGAACGTACGCGATTATGTCTTAAAGTTATTAACAATGGGAAGGCAAATATGGTACTGAGGCAATGATCGCCAAACAAAATTTCTGTAGCCGTAGCGTCTTTTCGGAGAATCTGATTGTGATAGAACTGCGTAAGCTCGAAATGAAGTTTGACAAACCGGTATATGTGCATCCTCGATATATCCAAGACATGTTTGTAGGAATTTCACCACGAGTGGCACCGCTATTTCGCGAAAAATGCAAAATTATGTACCGATACTGATAGCCTCATATATCACATAGAACGATGTCTCCGATATCATGAAACGTGATATAAATAGATTTGACGAGCGATTACTCGAGCGACAATGCGTATTGCATTCCACTCACGATAAAAAAGTTCCTGGCTTTATGAAAGATGAGAACAACGGTGCCATCATGATTGAATTCATTGAGCTTAGAATGAAAATGTATGCGTTGCGTATAGAAGATGTAACCTTTATCAAAGATTGTCTTGAATTTGTTCACGCGTACTGAATCACCCACTTTGTATCGCGCGTGCTGCAATCTTTACGCGATTGTAAATATATTATAGTTAAGAGTCGGTGATCGCGAGGATAACGTCGACAGGATGTGATCAATTGTTCAATGCTTGCGCGCATTATAATTTGATACGATAAGATATCGATCCATTTGTAATTTCCATTATGCGTAAATTGTTTCCATGTCGTCCTTCAATGTATGTACGATTAAATTCGATGACAGAGGCCTCCATTACAGAATACGTAAAATAATGATTGATGTTGTGTTTCTTCAAGATTTTCTGCACATCTAAATTGTAAAATTTCTTTCCTCTGTCAGTATGCAAATTTTTTCGAACATCTTTCATCGTCTCGAATTATTTTTGTAATCGTCTTCGTCACCTCGTTCCTGCTTTTGACTTTGAGTTCGGCCCATAGGTGCTTATTCAGCACATCGATAATGGTGAGAATGTAGTGGTAACTTTTGTTGAATCGCGTATAAGGACGCATTTCGACCACATTCGCCACAGGTCATCATATTCGTGTATTGTGACATGTCTTCGCAGAAAACTTCTTCTGCCGAAGTGTGCAATTCATCAACCAGCAGACGTTCTCATTGTGGATTCGGCACGATACACTTCTCGAATCATCTTTTCAAGTTTAGCAAACTTGCACATTATTTTGTAAAGCTGTAATCTTCCTTTCGATTTCAGACGAGCTTTCAAATCTTGAATACTGTGCTGCACGCATCGTTTGCTGTGTCAGCACCGGTAGCGCTAATCGCGAATTTGCATCAAAGTCGGTTGCGACCATGCAAAAAGCGTTATCATGCACGTAATTTCTGAGCAATCCACGCCACTGATAGTGCGATTCACTTCCTCCTCCAAATGATAATCCAAACTTGTTGATCGGCATTGCGATGTCAACTGAACGACGTGTGTAGAATGAAGTTAATTTATAATCAAACCTTCGCTTCGCTCTTTGATAATCGACAGAATCTCGTTGTCGTGACCATTGTGACTCACCTGGCACGAGGCCTCGAACAATCGCAAACGATTCACAATTTCGTTCCAATGGATATAGTCCATTTTGTTATCGTTTAATATCATCGTACGCCGTAAATCCATCCTTTTATTTATTCCTGTTCCAACTTTTTTACCCGATACCAATGATGCTATTATTCTTATACTTGTATCCCTTACTACCCATTATTTGATTACTCGGGCTAACTCGCTGACCGCGGTGAGCATTTGTCGTCAGCAGAACACTCCTGTAGATCTGTACGTCATCATTCGTACAGACACTTTCGTTGGGAAATTTTATGAAAATTAACTCGTACAAGCCCAGCGTTCCATCATATCTTTTTCCATCTATAATTTCCATTATATCATCGTTTTTATGCAAGGTAACATGTTTATCAAGCATTGTCGCTAAAATAAACTCCATACATAACGTCTATGTTGACTTTCTCTACCACTTAGGACTGTTTTCAGATATTTCTGTCGGACTATAGTTTGTATGCAGCTTTTCTTGCCCCTCGGATGTTTGAAGCTGATGTGTCGAATAGATGTACGAGCAGTTCATCTGCAACCTCAAAAATTTCTTCGACGATGGGAGCGCAGTCATACGATAAATCACGCGTATTATTTTATAGTATTTGTATTATTTCAGACACTTCATTCAAAGTAGATGATACGGTTTTCGATTGATTCAACATTGATTTTACGAGCATGGAAACCTGTATAGAATTGTCGTACAAAGCACTCGATCGTTTTCTTTTGATTTTGGGTTTTGGTTTCTCGTCTTCTCCCGAAAAGAATGTTTCAGTCGTAATAGGATACTTGGAGGATTCACCAGTATTTTCAACAATCTGTTTCAGCGAGTCAATAATAGATTTGAAATGTCTCTCCAATACAATATTCTCCTCTATTTTACCAGTTTTCAAAGCGCGGTACTTTTTGCGAATCGAATCGCTCATTTTCGTAATCTCTTTAGCTATCTTTTCATGATTTTTGCTGAGGTCCATGTCAATGTATCGAGATCAACTGATCACATCACGATATTGCAAAGTCATTAAAATTTTCTGTATCGCCCATCGGTAAGTGCACTATCCTTGTCAATCATTAGAAATCTATACTTTTGCTGTCAATATTTATGACATAAATCGCAAAAATCCTCGTAAAACATATCGATATTCACATGATCATTGTACATGCATTTCAGATTGATATCATCCTGTTTGAACAGGATCAACAGATTTGCATTGTCGGTGCATAAGGTGCTTCGGTATCTTTGCGTACGTCTGATAGAGATAGAAACAGTCCGCGTGTTGTCCCATTGCAAAGTACTCTCTTATCGCGTCCTACTTGTCACGTTATCAAAGATAAAGATGGAATTCGCAAGCGCTTCGCTCGGAATGATCGCTTATTGGAGACCGTAAAATAACCGATTTCCTCTATGCTAACAAATTCGCCAGATCGGTTGTAGCAGCGATTTCGAGTACACGTACACGTTCTCGTATGCCGGGCGGACTTTTCAACAGGCTTATTAACACGTTCGTCTTGCCGCAATTTGATGATCCGCAGACGACAGCACGTTAGATGCAGGTAGCATATCGCCATGCTTGAGCGTCTCTTTATTAGTTTGCATTTTGCCGTCAAGATTCATCACTTAATCACCCGTAATTAGCGCACGAATCGCATATTTTCTCTTGCCTGCTGCGAGAATTTGAAAGTTGCATAGATTTGTTATGGGATAGATTATAATATATACTGAATATATACGCACAGATTCGGAGATACGGCGATATTGTCAGTGTCTGAGCATTACAATTTACCGAGTCATCAAACACATATTGACGGTTCGGCGCCTTTGATGAAAAATTGCAGCGAATGTCGTTGAGAAGCTTGTTAAATTGTGCGATAAACGCGCTTCCTTTAGAACTACATATTCCAGAATATCAGTTTTGCGATTCGGGAACGCGATTGGGAAAGCGATGATCAAAGAATTAATTCATTAGATGCTGCGTGTCGCACGACATGCATTCGCACAGCAATGATCTCGTTGAACGACACGGCTGACAATATACTCGCCGAGAAAGCGCGGAAATACATTACCGCGAAGGATTCAACTCTCAGAGAGAGAGCACAGTCACAGCAGTTTGGGCAGCTATGAAGGCCAAAACGAAAATTGGTATAGATTTAAAAACAAGAAGATAGAAAAAGAGCAAGCGGATTCTTTCGAACAGCGAAACGCGGCGGCGTCCTGCTAGTTCTACTGCTGCTCGGCATTCTTATTGGTTGGCGGCGCGGCGGGAATTGCCAAGGCAGTAAATGATAACAAAGCGGCGCAGCGTCAGCTGGAATTACAACGTCATAATCGCGCCATGGAAGGCCGCGACGTTTATCTCGCTCCCTACAAGCGCGGACAAGGTATCGCGCGTAGAAAAAAAAAACGTCTATGAAACGTGAAAATGCCGAGGGGAATAACTATCGATGTGCAATTGCAAAAATATGTACATATTTTAGAGGCATCTTTATGCGTACTACATTATCGATTGAAGGAGTACGTCAAAACGAGAACGGTATCGTAAATCTGGACAATGCCTAGTACGCATTGGATAGCGTATGCGAAAAGAGGGAATCGTGTCATGTACTTTGACAGTTTCGGCAATCTTCAACCATCGAAGGAACTTGAATGATATCTGGCAAACAGTGTAATCGAATACAATCGCACGTCTCATTACAGTCAGAATAATTGCAGGCAGGTTTGTCTACAGTTTCTTCGAATGGTTGACAAGCAATTTAAGGACTGATATTGCACTATTTAATTCAATGCTCGTTTAAAACATGTCGTTGACATGACGTTTATGCTAACCGGCAAGGGTAGCATCCTCGCCGTGAGCTACTTTCCGGTAAATTGGAATGGCGATTTCGGCGATTATGAGTTCGGTCTGACGGATTTTGAACATATTATACTCTAGCCAATGTAAATTTAACAAACAAGTTTTACTA
>Ga0157363_1005116_pt1 | contig 12195 bp, 7 predicted proteins | sample AttsexASBM1_FD_111477 | JGI IMG/M metagenome (GOLD analysis project Ga0157363, IMG submission 111477) | Fungus gardens microbial communities from leaf cutter ant in Ribeirão Preto, State of São Paulo, Brazil - Atta sexdens ASBM1 | ecosystem: Host-associated > Fungi > Mycelium > Unclassified ...
GAGGTAAGAAATGCGAAACCTACGCTCGTCATGAAACGCTATGAGCTTAGGCTGAGAGATCATATAAATGGTCTCTCATATTTTATTCGTAGCGCCTCGTCAAGATTACTGGAGGTTAATCGCGTAAGATATAATTTCAACCACGAACGTTGATTCGCTGCATCATTTTCACAGAATTATTTGCTACGCGAAATTATTGCACCGGCAGTGATTGTAATTAAGACCAAATCCTTTAATTATTAAAAATTTACTTGCAGAAAAATCATCTAGAAGCGGGAGTCTTCTAGAAGCGAGAGAGATCAAATTCAGTAAATGAATAAAACAAGCTCATGATTTTTTTAATTTTATTAAACGCTCAAATTAATTTTATATATTAGACAAATTAATTTAAATTTATTATTAAATATAAATTATTAAATTTATTAACATGGAAGGCGCAGTTTCCTATTTGTAATTATCCATAAATATGTTTTATGGTATTCTATTCCTTTCTCAGAGATCACTACTTCCTTGGAATTTCTGAGGATCATTTTCAACAGGAAGATATGCATGAAGAACTATAAAGTGTGAAAAAAGATCGAACCGAATCGGATCGAGGTCGATAGCTCTAAGCATGATCAATCGATCCGATCTATACTTCGCTTTATGTGCTTCTCGATTTCTATCCGTGATTTTTATTGACCACTTTACTGATCGGCCGTGATCCTTATTGCCACATAGATGCAGATATATTGCACGCGCGGGAAATATGCACCTAAATCGTTCGTGAGAAGGTCGAATTCTGAGATCTCGGCTTTGCAATGCTCCAAGTTTATCTCGTTACAGATTTGGCTCTGTAAAGTAGTTTACACGGTACACCTGCGTAACCGAGTAACATGATCTGGAAATCGATTTCCTGAGACATAATCACGTTCTAATTCTGATATATGTAGACCACATTACACGAACTACGATAGATAACCTGATATTTATACATATGACGATAAGAAAATTTCTTGGACAAAATAGGAATCTAATATTTCATGTATTAGGCAAAAATATTGAAATATATTAATAATAAAATAATAAAAAATTTTTAATATGCTAGAAACAATGATTTTATACATGAGCTACGATAAATAGAAAGTTCTAATTTTACAAACCACAAACAATTGTTATAATCAATTTTATTAAATCGTTTAGTGTTCACTGTTATCTTTTATAACAAAACCTTACCGCAGACCAAGAGCCGAGGATACCAATGAGAATCGTGAGAAGACTAGTATTGCAACCGCACTTGCGGTCACATTTTTTTGTCGAGGATAACCACGTAGAGAAAAGAATGAATTTTACGAGAGCACGATCTCGCGTTGAAACGTATATAAAGAGTGATTTATGATCGGTAGAAGCGGTCGGAACGCAGGAAGAAGATGAGGATGCACCCTCAGTGGTTACTCGATTCTCGACCCTTGAGCCGCGACACGTTATTTATGCGCAACACACACGGGGTGTCGTTTTTCAATCGTGCACCTTTACGGACTTTTTACGTATTTTGATGTCAGAAGAACCGCAAAACTGCATACGAATGTTTAACTTTTGTGGTCGACCTATGTGCCATCACTCCATAAAAAATATCATCGAGATGACAGGGATATGTCAACAAACAGATATCAATTACATCCGACATAATCATATATTCTTATCTATATTTTAATCGTTTTTAAATATCTTAATGTACTGAAGAAGACTATTTTAGACACACAATTTACAATTTAATATATATTGAAAAAGAATATTTTAAAAATATAATTCAATTTTTCGAAGAAAAGATAAATTTATACACTTTACTGCCGCCTAATATATATTTTTTGTCTGTTTAAAATAAATTATTTTTCAAATGTAACTCGAGACCACCATGACTGTATAAATACATATTCTGACGGTTCAGAAAATGTTCGTCATTCATGATGAAACAAACATTATCACAAAGCATGTTAGTACAATGAGAATAAAAGACTCTTGCATCTGTCGTTCTTACTGCCTAGGGAGTGGTGTCAACCTGTTGAAAACCCTACAGTCCGCGTTTAGCACGAAAGTTTACAGCTGTCAGATGATTCTCAGAGTGAAAAGCGAGAGCCTCTGCAATCGATGGATTATGTGTTCGCATAACAGTGCTGAGAGGTGATTAGGGTGAATGGCCGTGAATAGTTACTATAAACCACCTCTTAGATTATTACAGCATCGTAAATCTTGTATGATATGTGTTTACAGATATACTTTATTTAGACTTATTATGCAGTAAAAATACGCCTTTTTTATATCAATAAAAATTATGTTGCACTAATTTCATGTCATTAATTACACACATTAATAATTTTATTTATTTTCGGTTATTTTACGATATCATGATGGATAATTATTTGTGACAAAAATGTTGCAGACCAGAATTTATGAGAGTTCGCGTGTAGGGCTTTAAAGAGAATCATCGAATTTCAATGCAATATTGAGAGAAAGCAGTCGAGTAACTATTCAACCAAATATAATTCAGGTGATTATGAGAGAATACACGGGAGAATGCATTATAATTATCGCTTTGTAATTTGCTATAAGCACCCTTCCTCTTCCGACGTTTAATTCAACGTTACCCGCTCTAATTAAAGAGCAAAAGCATGAAACATGTGGCGACATAGCGACCTCACTACATTCGATAGAAGAATATAATACAAAAATCGCTCTCTGGTATGCTCGAGTTTCAACTACTATTGTAATCGCACCTGGTAATGATTCAAAATCATTATGCGAAAAATAAACGATTTAAATGAATAACCACACGTTGTTTTTTTCTTCATTCAATAAAATGTAAAATTAAATTGTACCATTGCGAACCATTCTGTATTAATTTTTTCGTTTATATTTATTTCTTTAGTATCATTTACAAATATTTGTTGTATGAATATTTATAAAAACAGTATCATTACTCAATATTGTGTTACACGATAGTAAATTATTCGTTACATTTTTACTCTATTTTTGATCCAAGTGAGCAAAAATATACATTTCGTCATAGATTCGCCCAGATTTTCTTGTGCTTGCTTAATTCTGCCAACACGATTATGTCAGCCTTTGAGATTGTCGATGCTAGTAGATAGAAATATCGTGTTTCACATCTAAAAAAGGCAGTGATTAATAATGCAATATAATGGAATGCAAGGCAATACTATAATAATTGCAAATCTCTCGATATAGCATTTATTACGTAAGTCAATCATTAATTAAACTGACAAAATCTTAAGTAGAAAAAATTGTACTAACATCAACTGTCCGCCAAATACATCTATTTCCTCCATTTTTGACGTCGCTCTTTGCTTTCTTCCCTTCGACAAAGACTTCCTACGAGACGACAACTCTCGACGTTCGTCTTGGTTGCATGTGACTTGCACATCCTATGCACCGCTCAGTTATTCTTAGACCGTAAAACGTTTATTTTTCTCGGCTTAAAAGGTTTCAAACTATGGGGTCTACATATGAGTACGTGCGTTCTAATAACTCGACGATGTTACGCACATGTATGCATCAGTGATGCGTATATAGAAGCTATAAATTCTTCAACCAAGACTCCTTCATATAGTAATAATGAAATTCACGGGATTATTCGCGGGACCTTTTCTTATGTAATTCTATTGCGATGATTAATAGTCGATCGTTACGCAGATTTCCGACTGAAAGATCACTGATATTTTAATACATCAACAATAAGTAGTAATTATTTCCAAGAAATAGCTTACCTCATCTTTTCTAAGTATACAGAGATCTTACAGATATTAAAAATCAAACTTTCTAAAATTGGATTATTTCAATATCAAAACAATTAGTGAATTTCAATAATTTTAACTTAAAATATTTTTAATGAATTAAACTATACATTAATTATATAATAAAAAATTATCTTGTTGGAGAATTATTATAAAATTATTTCTCAACTTTGATTTGAGTTTAAAACGAAATATTAGCTAGAAATTTAAATGTCAAAATAATCAATGAATTCTGATAGCTTCTAGTCACGAGGATTTTTATATCAATATATCCTATTCAATCGCGAGAAGAAACTGTCTGACCTTTTTTCTCTGTCTGGCTTTTTTAAAGAAGGTATCGATATCTTAATCCACATGCATTTAGTAGCTTGTGTGGAACTGAAGATTCTATCTGACTATAGCATATAAGATGGTGTTGCGATCGAATACATATCATCGAATGCATTATTACGAGGCAACGTATATATTAGATTCATTGATAAGAGTTATAATGAATATGATAAATTTCCATGCACGAGCGTACCACCAACAGATTGAATCATTTCAGCGAATGTCAAGATTAGATTATCCCCAGAAATAATGACTAATTCAATTTTCTTTACATCGCGAAATATATTCAAAATATTCGCGTCAGTTAAATGAATATTCTATCCATGTTATCATTTAAATTACAAAATGTCGCTCTTAATAATGTTAATGTCTTAATAATGTTAATGTCTTAATAACGGTTACTTTTGGACTTCGATTATGTAACATTCAATTTTATTTAAACTGTGTTCAAAAACTTTAACAAGATTATATACAAAATCCTGAAATTCGCGAATCAAAATACCACAAGAAAGTTCTAAAAAAAAAAAAATTTTAAAAGAATTCGTCATTTATTTCTTCAAACAGGTTTTAACATATAAAAGTTTTAAACTTTGGCCAATTGCAGATTAATTATAGATTAAACTATTTGTCCGTGAATCGCGAATCGATAGTAATCGTAGCAATTCATGGACAAGAAGCCGTTTAATCGTAATTTGTAATTGGCCAGTTTAAACGTTTATATCTAAAAAAAACTATTGCTTAAATAAAACATTGTAAATCATTTTTAAACCTATGGTTTCGAAAACTTTCTTGGTGTTTTAATTCGCTTCGATTGATTTGAATTTCAGAGATACCCTGTATATTCATATCTGTACCTGTCAATACTAAGTAATTCTAGCAATTTTAGTCATAAATTATCGTTCAACGAGAGAGAATTAAATTTCAAAGAGATTTAATTTCAGCTTTAATATTTTGGAAAAAAATTTCTTTTCGTTTTTTACTTAATTTAATCAAGTGATTACAAATTGCAAAGAACCCTAGCAAATCGCGATTAAGATAAGTATTAACGGAATTATTCAAGATTGTTTGATCAATTTGATGCGGATCGAATGTAATCGATCTCGATTCAATCGCGAATATCAAAGGAATCTATGCTCGCACAATGTTGCTGAGAGTGCAAGGCGAGAGTATTGACGTTTACATAAGCGTCTCTGATGTAATTGATCACGAACGCAATGACTCGGGCGGACCGGTGCGCAAACTGCTGATTGCATTACAGCGCGATCTATTCGCTGGCGATTCGCGGAGGAAAAAAAAGGATACGAACGTGCGCGCGAGCGTGGGATACAATCAGCTCGCCCCGACTTAATTGTCTAACGCGAAGCAGCTTGTAATCTGTCTCTGGATGGAGCTTGGTTTAACGAGCTTCATCAGGTAAAAAAGATCCGCAATGACCGCGCCCATACTCTACACCATGGAATTCCTAGCCTCAGAGAGATAATGCTCTACGAATGTCGTGGCGAGTGGGTAGTTACCGCTTAGTATATCGAAATCAAAAGCGTCCGCCGAGTGCACGTAGAGTTCAAGTACAGCGATTACCTCGTATCTATCAGCAGACGACGGAGTTAAATTTGCGCCTATAATGATAGTGGGTGAAGGGAAGGAGGGAGGAATTCGAATTTTATATTAAAAGCCGTTCTCCGTTTCCACTCAACTTCCATCTCAATCTATCTAACTCTCCTAATCATCAAAGGAAGTAGTTACTCTTATATCCAATTACGCTTTCTCTAGAACGTGAGTCTTTAGCCTTGATGCAATTTTCCGTCATCATATTCATCTATATCTACATCTTTCTAAGTAGATCGAAATACTCTTTTCCTTTTATTGCGCTCTTTAAAAAGTCAGAGAGATCCTATCTACACTCTTCGGATTGCCTACAGTGGATCGGTCAACGAACTTTCAACGAAGTGCCAAATTATCCGTAACATGCCGAATAGTGCGTATCATCGTAAACATGTGGATATCGATTTCGAAAGGGAAAAGGACTCATCGCTCGTCACGTTATTACTCTATCGTGATGTGTATTTTTTTCCACCAGCAGTTACGAGCCTTTAACGGTGCATTCGAAAACGAATCGTTTCAAGAGGCCTTCGCATACGTTTGCGATATGACATGTCGATATCGGAGGCCTCAGCTCCAGGAGCGTCGCCATTCCTAGCCCATCCATATGACACGAATAATAACTAACGGCAAAGCGTATTGCGAACACGCCGGTATCTGAATATCACGCTTTGTCACGCAAATAAGTACGGGCTCGCACGCTAATACACGTCGTGTATTCGCAGTGGGTACATTTATTACTGTATGCAGTTTGCTGCAACGAGAACGTATATGAGATGCGAGAGTTCCTCCAGGAAAATGAGATGATTGATGGTCGAGAGCCATTCGTACTGTCCACGTAGGCATGCGAGAGAGAATACATTTTTACTGTGCTAAATACCAGAGTACGAGAAGAAGAAACAATCAAAATTATTATCAGAAAGATGTTCACATAAATTACCATTGATGAATTATGGCATTTCGTTTTAAACGTTTAAACTTTCATCAGCGGCATTTGTGATCTTTTCCTATTATAATCTTAAATAAATTATATATGTCACAGGAGGTTACGATGAAATCGATTTATTTGTGTATGATAATTTTAATCACATCTATTGAGTTTTCACTATAAATTATCTTATATGCTTATATACAATACATATAAATAGTTTACAGATATATATATATATATATATATATATATATAAATGAAAGTAATACGTTTATAAATTGAAAAAAACCTCAAATATTTTTGCAAGCCAAATGTAATAATGATAAATGAATTCATAACTATACATAAATATAATTAAAAATTTATACTGACACTTGCTATTAATATCTACATTTTTTTAAAATCCTCCGCCGACAATGTTAAACTTTAAAGACACAGTTAATGTTTTTACAAATGTAAGAAAAGAATTTTTTTCAGATTTTATACAATTGGAACGATATAAAAATCCGCATTGAAGATCAAAGATCCAGATTGTAGAGAAAGGCCAAAAAATTCACATTTGAGATGGCAGATTTTTAAATAATTAAATCAACTTTTTTCCATTCTTTATAAGTAAAAATTTATGTAAGATATCTTTATTAATCTTATTATTTTGAACTCTATGTCCACAGAGATACTTTATTTTTTTTATGTTAATTTTTATTCATCAAAATGTTGGAATGCCTGCTCTTTCGATTCCATTTCTTTCTTATAGGCTTTACGAAAATGATTGAATCATGCTAATCTTGAGCTTAATATACACCTTTTTTTAGTACACCGATTAAGACAGACTGCCCGAATAAATTCCTGTGGTTCACCGCCTTCAGGCTTCTTTTTCTCTCCTTCTTAGATACAAATCTCTCGATTATTGTCCTACATATTACAATATCGGCATCAGACATCCTGTTTGACATGTCACTTGTCGTGCGCATTAATTATCATCGATATACTGTCGATAATCAGCAGATAATGGAGCATCGCCTACATAGCGCATGCGAGCGGGAACAGAAATGCATACATTTTTTCGCCAACGTTTTTCTTTCACCGTGACATTTTATAAATGTCCCCGAGCATACATTTACAATGTAAATTATTAATTCAAGTGTTCGAGATTTCATAAATACCAGATACTCTTGCTAGTTACATAAAATGTTAGATTTATGTGAAATTTTTACGTTTTCATAATTATATGCTCATAATTAAACAGATATGTAAATTTTAAAAATCTCTAAACATGCTGAAAAAAAAACCATACATTGTAGATTGCCAATGCTGACGTTAAAGAATTGCTGCGAGAATAAAGCGGGATGCGAGCGACAAAGATGTTTGTACCACGGGCATCTGCGAATAATCAGATACAGCATGGCATTATTCATAAACGTTTTTCCACGTCATTTTAGCGGGATGCTGCACTAGCGGCATGCACAATTGCACACGCTATATTTATCGTGACAGACGAACGCGTGATAGAAATGCCGCGGGATCGTCTTATTAATTAGACGTAAAATCGACGGGAGATTTTTTTCGACCGTTCCATCCTGGAGAACGAAAGCGAAAGGCCAAACCGCCACGAGGAGATTGTTTTGAAGGATAACCGGCGTGCCTAGCGATATCTATATATAATATTATGCAATTGCACCAGCCAAGCAAATTGAACATGAATTTTAATAAAGCTCGAACGGCATACTTGTAGTCTCCTGTATATTTACGCAAGGAGGGACCATCTATTGCGCAGGGTGTAATGAGAGCGCCGTACTGTTAAATCTATAGTGTCAAATTTAATTTAACGTGAATCGCCACTACTCCTACTAAATATATCGTTATTTTTTACCAAAACGATAATTAAATTTGACACTATATTGTGTCAATTTACTATGTAGTGTTAAATTGACACTATATATGTCAAATATAACCATTGTTTTAGTATAAAATAACGATATATTTAGTAGGATCAGTGGCGACTCATGTTAGGTTAAATTTGATGCTATAGATTTAACAGAGCGAGATAAAGCAGCTTACACTATAAATGAAGTTGTCGTTTCCTCTAAGCAATTCTTCGGACATTTTCATGCGATTTTTTTCAATAATATTAAACGTTTTGAAACAATATATCATATAATTTTATACATAAGGAAATAAAATATTATTTTTCTAGTATGTTGTCAAATCCTCAAGATATATCGACGCCATATAACGAGATATTATAAACAAAAGTTATGAAAATGTTCTCATATTTCGGCGAAGTATAAAATTATAAGACGGCGTTGGCTAAGGAAAAATATTTTCTTGCAGTTTTCATGCTTGGATCGATGATCCATAAAAGAACGGTACAGCGGTTGCATTGGCGCTATTTCGCGGTTAATCATACGACGTTATCGCAACCACGAGAGCGTTCTCGTGCGAACATTTGCATACCTTGAAATAGCACGATGACGTGCACAATTAAAATGCGCGCAAACGGGTGCAATTCTGCGCGACAGCTGCGGCCGTTGGTACGCAAAAGGGAGGACGAAGACTTAGAGGAAAGAGAATAATGGCTGGAGCAATACACGGAGGGCGCAACATGGAGGAGAATGTTGACCAAGCACAACGCTAAAAATATATGGACGAAAGACGATGAATCCTTCGCCTTCCCGACGTCCGCTGAATCCGCTTTTACCCTCGAAATTATTTGGTGCACCTTTGACAAGGAATTTTTGGCGCGCGTGCGAAGCGGGTAAAACAAGGGAGGAAAATTCCGGTTGCCTTAGCTTCAAATAGTTGTTCTCGTACGCAAGCCCTCAAATATAGTACGGAGGTAACTCGAAAGGAATCTCCAGCAGTGGTGAAAAATGATTGCTCGTTACCCCCGTTTATTCAACACATTAATCTGCAAATCCCTTGCAACGTTATGGAACGGGATAGTATAATTATAGCTACATTACATACCTTGAACTCAAAACATGTTTATAAATATAACTGTTATAACGGTTGTAGAATATTCTGAAATTGAAATACAAATTTTACGAATAGTCTTAGAAAAATTTAAATTAATTCGTAGCAGATACACATACATTTGTCAACGAGAAAAAATTTCTCTTCGTTTTCACGAGTCTATAACAGAGATAAAAATCGCCAATATTAATGTAATTCAAGAATATTTCCATGTAAAAAAAACATTTAATTGAATTTCAGAAGCATTTCAAGTTTAATTCAGAACACTTTCGGCGAACAGAACTATAATTATACTTTATGGTTGCATAACTGGCAAATATTGTGAATTTTTGCGCGAGACAGAATGGCATAAAGTTATACGTTCGATTTAAAAAAATGCGGTGTTCCTTGTTACGTAAAAATTCGCGAGATTCATTTCTGCTTACGTATTCATGTGTAATCGCCGAAAATACGATTTTAAAAAGCTCGCCGAGATTGAAAACTCGTTCGCATGACAGCATGTATGTAAAAAGCAATTTGACGCAAAAAATCGTTTAACATACAAAATAAGCTGCAATTAATGCAATTGCATGTATGCGTAAGACACAGCGACGTAACATGGTTTCACGGTGGGCGCATTTTTACTCGCGATGAATCACGTGAGTCGTATCGTTGCATAATTTGAAATTACATTCCATAGGTAATACATAGTATCGATAATGGCCGACGAGCAACATATCGATGTTTTCGCCTGTTATTAGATTAAAATTACATGCACTAGATAGACGCATTTTAAAGACGCCGCCCTTGAGTGCGCAGAATATTAAACGATAACAAATTACGAAGAAATTAATAATTCTGCATGTTTAATTTCTGCAAGGTCGCAAAATTAAAACTGCTAATCAAATAAAAACTTTCTTGCTGATACATAAAATTATTTACGATCTTATCTAATGAATTAATGAGTTAATTTAAATGGTTGTTTAAATGCAACGAAGTTTCTAATACCAATTAAAGATCAGATTAATAATAAATTTAAACAATCTCTCGATATTTTGGATGGATTCATGTCTTTTAAAAATTATATTGCTTATAATGACTGTCTATATATCTTTATTTTTTTATATATATGAAGATTAGATTTTGACAATTTCTAAGAAATATCATCGAGCATTCAATCTTAATTCCGAATGTAATTCATAACTCGAAAGTGATATTATTTTCAAGTACTATGTTTACTCAATTTTTCTACCAGTACATCAATTTTTCTAATCTATTCAGTAAAAATCAAAGATGTTTCTAGTTTTTATTGATTGAAGCACATTAAAAAAAATATATAAAACTTCAATTGGTGACCGCGATTAGTCTGGACCGGATCTTTCTCTCTTTGCAAATCTAGAGCAATCTGGAGAACTTGCTTTGAAGATCTTTTTACTTAACAAGATAATTATTCTATGTAATTATTCTGAAACTTGAAATGAAGATTTATAATAAACTTTGTAATTTTGTTCTTTCTTAATTTAAAGTAATAAGAATTCAGAGCGTTCCATTTTACTATTTCCTGAAATTCAATACATATAATTAAATACATACTACTGTACGTAACGATTTTTTATTTGTTTTAACTTAAATTTATAATTTATAATTTAACTTAAATTTTTATAAAATTAGTTACATAATTACTGGAAATGCCATTTTACGGATATTAGAAAGTTTCGCGAGTAAGTCTGCTGTCGAAACCGGCGAATGTACAAAATGACACTTGAAACACTTGACATTTACTTTTTCTCGTAATACATCTCGCGTTCCCAGCTGCCAAACTAGACGAGTTTTAACATGCATTTCCTCCGACGCACATTTTTCAGAGTCTGAAACCTGAAATCTACTAACACAGAAATTCTTTTAAAAAATTAGTCCGGAAATAAACTTGTTGTCAGGTGCGTGCTAATCCGGCGTACCAAGTTTTGTTATGCTTCGTCGGACTTACACTATTCCGTTCGATAGACACGCTCCGGAGTTGCACGTCGATGAATTCGCGGAAGCTAAGAACGATCGTATAACCGTAGAAGCGGATACGCGAGTCGGTTGAAGTGAACGATTCGATTACTCGAAACTATCCTAGCGTCAGCAGTACCGTCAGCTTCGTCTCCTATCGGTCGTTGTTCGTAGAAGCTCGTAATGGTCCCATGATAAAAATGTAAGAACAACACTGCGCTATATACATGCACCATAGAATAAAGTGAAAGTTGCATACAAATAAATAATACAAAATAGATAAATACAAAGTCTAAAATATAAAGTCCGTTTTTATAGGTAAACTATAGTATTCACTTTTAAAATTTAAAGTGAAATAAATATATGTTTTTTATTTAGCAAAAGCGAGAAAGAGAGTTCTAGTGCAGCCTAGCGAAAAAATAAAGAATAGATCTCCTATATTCTGCATATATCCTATTACGAAAAAAGTTATCGAAAATCTAACTGCTAATAAAGACAATATAAAAAATCACCGATGTTTAATAATAATCTGTTACTTACATGAAAGAATTATTGTCAATAAAGAAAAATCTACATACAAAGAAACAAACTGAAAAA
>Ga0157363_1005117_pt1 | contig 12195 bp, 7 predicted proteins | sample AttsexASBM1_FD_111477 | JGI IMG/M metagenome (GOLD analysis project Ga0157363, IMG submission 111477) | Fungus gardens microbial communities from leaf cutter ant in Ribeirão Preto, State of São Paulo, Brazil - Atta sexdens ASBM1 | ecosystem: Host-associated > Fungi > Mycelium > Unclassified ...
ATAATGAATAAAGTATCAACAAAATAAATGTATGAATATCACAACAAAAATGATGATTATAAAAGATTAAAAATATGAGTAAAAAATATAAGTAAAAATATGAGTAAAAAAGAATCGCAACAACATCAACAGAAAAACAGGCCACAGATTATTTGTTCGAATTAAATAAATAGCTATACAATCCGCTTTTAAAGACGCACAGAGATGAAGCAACGTAAGTCGCCTGGAATACTATTTCAAAATTCGGCAGCATAGCTACAAAAAGAGCACTTATAAAATTCAGTACGATGCAAACAGAACAAATATTGAAGACATGCTAGAGGTGTTGCGTTTTATATCTGTAAAGGAAAGAATTGAATACAATGTTTGTATCGAGGTAATAAATGATTACTAGGACTTCCAATAGAACGCGTGAATTTATTAATCTTGGAAAAATTAAAATGAAAATATAATGTCTCAGGCTTTCTCGTTGCTAAAGTGATATACATTAGACATCTCACAAAGTACATGCGCCTCTCACTAACTACTAACTTTAAGCCATCTCAAATCGCGCAGATACGGCGACATATTCTATCTGATTAGAAAAATATACTTTACACATGAGTTAAGAGCTCTTTGGAGTTTGAGATCCAGTTCTCATATCAGTCATCGCTGCACAGCAATAATTCAAGATAGAAAAAATCAGCGTAGATATAAATTTTATGCAAAGTGTGTGTGTGTGAGAGAGCGAGAGAAATTGGTTGATTAATTGATTTTATTAGCTTCAGTAGCTGCATTAAGTATAATAATAATAATAATAATAATAATAATAATAATAATAATAATAATAATAATATTTAATATTTACAATACTTTAATACTTACACTTAATTTTCTACATTACATAAATTCTGATCTAATAATTCTTTTGAATTTCACTAACTCTCTCTATTCCTAATATATGACACTAGCATTTTCTTAAGACCCTACAGTCTCTTTTCTTTTTTATTTTTTTTGGTAAATTATTGTACATTTTAAATTCATCATATAACAGCATTTTCTGTTCCTTTCTAGTTTTACATCTACTTATAAGTACCATATAATTCTTTCTTTTACAGATATAAAATGCAACACTTCAAGCATGTCTTCAATACTTGTTCTGTTTGTATTGTAATATTATTCCCCTTATTTTGTAGCTTTAGTAAATACTTCATATTACTATTTAAACTCAATATCGATAAACAGTATTCAAATAATGGAGCAATTATCGCCTTATACAACACCTCATATATGGTGTTAAATTCTTACTAATTCGAAATATCTCTAATGATAATCCTATTTTTTTCCCAAGGTAATTAACATCTGCTGCAAAGTTAAGATTTTTATTGTAAGATCTAAATATTCAATTTCAATAAACTACTGTCAATTCTGCGTTTTCTAATATTACTTTCATGTTTGTATTACTTTTCAATATTTTTTTCTTATGCCTGTGACTAACATAATTTTGTTTACATTTAATTACAATCTATTAATTTTCCATTATCTCTCAATTTTTCCCATCTCTACTTATACATTAAGAAAGATTATCATTTATTTCTTGACTCGAATAAACCTGTTGTATATATTAGTGCATCATCTGCAAATAATTTAATCTCACAATTATCACATCTAACTCTCGTTAAATTATTTATGCAGCAAAAACAATAAAGATCCTAATATTGACTTCTGTGAAATTCCCATCTTCACTGCAACAGGTTCTGACAAAATTCTATTAAGTTTAACTCTTTATGTTCTATTCTCTAAATAACTCTTAAACCAGCTAAATACTATCTCTTTTAATCCATACCACTCCATTTTATGTATCAAAATGTTTCTATCCAATAACTCACATGTCCTTCTTAAATCTAAAAATACAATTCCTATCATCATTCTTTCCTATACTTTTTTAGAGAGAGAGAGAGAGAGAGAAAGAGAAAATCATGTAAAACAATCGAAAAGTGAGTGAATCGGATTGGATAACTGCGGGAGGTTTTGAATCAAAGCCACAGGGACTTGAAAGTACGTAATAGTATTTCAATGAAACGATCGGCGATTACGTAAGTTCACGGTAAAGAAAGTAGGAAAAAGTAGATGGGCGTGTGAGTGAAAAGACACAAATGCGAGCGAATAGTATGAGAGAGAAAGGAAACGAAGAGATGGAGAGATCAAGTGCAGTATGCACTGTATGCAGCAGTGAACTCGAAATCTTTCATTTAACATTTTACACTATATTTATATCTTTATATATAATATATAGTATATATTATATATAGTATCATTTTCAGTACCAACTATATATTTTCTTAGTATATGGAACTATTGTATATAATTATTGCTAACATGCATTGCTACATGCTAGCAGTAATAATAAAATATAGAATAGAAGTAGTAATTATATGAACAGAAATAATAACTATAAAAATAAAGCATCTAATCATGTTATTTTATCATGCTATTACATATATAATAGTAAAAGATATCAAACAATTTCCTTACATTGTATGCATTGTATCATAATTTTATAATTAAAAAAAAACTAAAAATTATATTTTTACTATGCGATATATTTATACAACAGTTAAACCTTAATGTTAAGCCGTTATAATGCTATTTTATAAATGACAGTATATAATGCTATTTTATAAATGACAGTATATAAATACATACACAATTGGGGAAAATTTCTGTTAAATTTAACATATTTCACGTCTCCCAAATGATCCACTCAAATTTTGTTAATAATTTAATACAAAATATGTTAGTAACACGAATACTACGTATAAAAATATCAACACAAAAATATAATACTGATGTAATTTGTGCAAGCAAATTTGTGCTGAGCAAATTGTGCAAGTATACTTTTTCTTAAAAAAAGTTAGCATTTATAATATGTTAAATTAACACATTTTATTTATTTATTTTATAATTTATGTTTTAAAATACAATATATACTCAATAAAAAATAGAAAACACTTTCAAACACGCATAAAATTGCGCAATATTCAGAACACCATAACTTGTGAAAAATCATCGCAAACGAAAAAATCAGAAAAGCATTTGAAAGCTTGAAATCTCTACTTTTGAAATTAATAATAATTGATAATATCAATATTTTAATCTGACTGATCTTTTACAAAGCTATACGGACAAATGATATATTGACGTAATCTAAACATTATTTATAAATTTTACAAAGGTCTATGACGTGAAATAAAATTACACAAAAATGCGATTTACAGCAGTCCAAAGAGTGAATCTTTATATTTAATTTGCTTTTTTATTGAACGTTTTTACATTTTTCTTTCGCCGAGTTGAACGTTGAAAAAAAAACGATCACTTTTGCTTCAACATTGAATAACTCGATGAAAAAAAATTATACAATGATCAATAAGAAAGCAAATTAAAGGTAAAGATTCACTCTTTCGACTATTGTAAATCGTATTTACGTGATTTTAATTTCATGCCATAGATCTTTGTAAAATTTGTAAAAAATTTTCAGATTTTTGACAGACATTCATTTGTATTTGTAAAAAATCTGTCGAATTGAAATATCAATTACCGATTTCGAAAAGTAGATTTCAACCTTCAAAATGCTTTCTGAAGAATCTAGTTATGACTATTTTCGATGAAGTTATTCTATCTTGAAGTTAAAGGATCATTTAGAATTAGCGTTTAAAAAGGTCAAATTTAAAGTTTAGTATATCTGCGAAAAATGATTACGAAGCGATGTTTGAAGATTCGAATGCTTCAAATCATGTTTTCTATGTAAAAATTCTATTATAATACAAATAGTGCCAATTTTAAGTGGATTTTGCAAAATTAAAAAATAAATATCAACTTTGATGACGTGCATGGAATAAAAAATTTCACAATCAGTTCTATGCCTTGAAAAAGAGAACATTATTTTGTTATATTTGTATATTAATTAATTAATTAAATAAGAGAAGTGTCAAAGTTGAATGTTGGATTACGGTCAAAATTGAATGTTGGAATAATATTTTTATATATGAGGAGCAGACTTTCAAAATGTATAATTCCAAAATTTATAATTTTAGAAAACGAGAAAGAAAGTTTACAAGAAAATGATGGTTTATAAAAAATAACAGTAAATCAATCAGTAACAAGATATGAAATGTTAAACAAAATTGCTAAACAATTGCTAAAAATGTTAAACAAATGAATTTTGTTTGTCTCTAATTAAAGGACATAAATGTATGTGTTCGAATGTCTAGATTTTTTTTCAGTAAACAAATTAATGATGAAAAAATGCTTTTTGAATTCCAGAGTAGTTTATAAAATTTAATAATTAAAATTAATAGTTAAAATTTTAATATTGAACATAATATTTTTTAATACTGAATACTACGCCATCTCTAACTCGTCGATAGAATGTTACTAGCTCTAATCTTAAAGAGCTTGTTATTTAATTCGCATCATGCTTTTCTAATTTTCTGTTACAGGAATCATCTCGCATCGTCTTGGTCGGCATACTCATTAACGATGCGTCGATATATATTGCGCATTTTTGATACTCTTAAATCAAAATACACCTAAGAAATGCTCCTCTAGCATTTATCGTATGTGAAAATGAGAAAAGAAGAGGCGACATAGGAAGATAGATAAAGAAGGAGATGCGGGAGGGGAAGAAGAGGGGAGAGAGAGAGAGAGAGAGAGAGAGAGAGAAAGAAAGAGAGAAAGAGAGGGGACGAACTCGCCGTCTCGTGCGCGGCGGTGGCGGCGCACGAGAAACGAGAGCGGCATGCCCTCGTCGTGGGCGCGGGACGGAGAGCGGCGATTGGTCGGCGTGCGCGCGACGGAAGGCGCGAGCAGGAAGAGCGAGAAGACCTGACGGAGGAGACTCCGGGACTGTTCGACCGTTCAGTCGAACGCGCGATTACAGGCACGTGAGACGCGCGAACGGATTCTCTCTCTCTCGTTCGTTTCACACCGTCAGACGTTCCGGGAATTACGTTAATTTCGTTACACAGTGAGACCACGTGCTGACGGCAGCACGAGTTGCAGAGCGCAAATAACATCGGGAAAAAAAAATCGACCATCATCTTCGAGATCGATTCCTTTTCGCGATTCTTTTTCGCTTTGCGAGCGAAATAATCTCGGTGCGGCGCGGTGCGGCGCGGTGCGGCGCGACGCGACGCGAAACGGCGTGTGTCGCGTGGCCCTTCGCCTCCGGCAGTCCGATAGTCCAGCAGTCGACGCACGACGCACACGGGTGGATCGAGAAGACGCCGCGACGGCAAGTAAACAAGTGTGTGCAGGGTGTATTTGTCACGGTTTTACGTGGTGACTTGAAGTGTGAGTTGCGATTCTGGAGAGGTTTCCGTTTTCCACGGCATCCCACGCGTTTATCGTTCATCGATGAGAAGAGAACTGGAGAACTGGAGAACTGGACAACTGGAGAACTGGAGTTTCCGGAGCAGAGTATCGTACAGATGTCACGGGTGCGTCCTCGAACAGTGAGTGAATTTCTAGGCATGTTTTTTACCTTTACTAATTAGAAACAATAAACGAAAAAGAGACGCGATTCATCAAGTCGCTGATTCGCGGTTTCCCATTCTTTTTCTCCCTCGCGTGCGCGCAACTGCGAGAATAGCAGATAGTGTTACTGAGAGGTGTAGATCGTGCTCCCCCACTCAAATGAGGAGAGCAGCGGTGGAGGAGAAGGACGAAGATGGTGTTGGGTTTCATCTTTTACTTATGGTTTTCATGATAATTCAAAAATCGCCGTCGATAATATATAATCGAGAATCGGGTCAAAAAGATGCATGCACGTTTTTTAGGCGAAACCGGTGAAATCGGGACGAATAGGGATCGTTGACCCAGCAGTTGAATCCAGACAGACTAGGACGTCGACGTGGCGTCGAAAGTTTTAGCCGAAAGTCACAGAAAAAGCAAGCACCGACCCGATTTTTCGGCCCCGCGCGCGCCACTTCCTCGCGAACTCTTGCGAGAGAGTCATGATTATCAATGGTTCTGTGATAATCTCGATCTTAATCCTAATCGGTATTTACGAGTCCAATGTACTCGACGTTTCTTCAATTATGTTGTGAAAAATTATTATTTATAACAAATGTTCTTTTGCAATCTTAACATAATTTTATTCCTCGAATTTTGACATTCAAAATGAAAAAGAATCTTTAAATTATGTTAATGTAAAAAAAAAGATACATTTACACAATTTAAAGTACACTGGAGCAAGTACCAGTTAAGGATACTTTGGGGAGCGAATACTGATACAGTTAATTCTCTCGCGATATTTCGCAATCGTTTACTCAAGTGCCGATCAATGTTATTAAAAATTTATATATACATATATATATATATATACTTATCGCTTATTTGTTATGCAACAATAACACAACTCAAAAATAAAGTTTCTCAGGAATTGAATTTCAATGTTTTGAATAATTTTGAAATGCAATTTTGAGATAAGAATAATTAATTGTAGAGGAAGAAAAGTCCGTTAAGTATGTTTTTTCTTTTTTTCTTTAAATTTCTGTGCTTTTTCTGTAAGTAACTAATATAACAGTTATATAATATATAATTAGTAAGTACTAATATAAAAACATGACGACTTTTTAGTTATCATTGTTGTAACAAATGAGCGACATTGTATAAATGTATGTTATATATGCAGTTTTGGCATAGTATCATATTGAGCAAAGTATCATATTGCCATAGATAATATAATCGATATGAATGTAAGATATATCATGATAAGCATATTACAAAATTCCGGTCAGTTCTAATCAATCTGATATATCTATACTGAAAGAAAAATTTTTAATATTTGTGATTATAATTGCACGGAAAGAACAGTTTTGCTGAAATATTTAAAAATTTGCGTAGATCTAAAATGTTAAATTGTTTTATTAAATTCTTAAAATAATTAATTGTAGAACGCTCAAACTGACAAAATGATAGTTGATAAAATGTCAAAATTTTTTGCAGCATTGCTGCAATATGAGTTTCCTACGTAATTATTTCGATGTGTCGATAAAATTATTTTTAGATCTATAGCTACTTAAATTTTTAGATATTTTAAAAAACCTTTTTTCATGTGGACAATAAAATATTATGGTTAAGGGCTCCATTTTTTAGTTTTTACTATACTATTATATAATGTTAATAATAATAATTATTAGTTTTATATACTAGAAAGAATGTGTTCCCGAAAACGATTACAAAATTATAAAAATGGAGCTCCTAATTATATTTTATCATGTAATTATATGATGATTACAAATATCATAAGTATAATATCTGTGTATCATTTTTTAAGTTATCTTTTTATTGACTCTTTACAATCCTATTGTGTTATGCTGGATTCGACACAATACTTTCATTTATATTAGATATGGGAAAAAGTTCGTGGCGTTTTTTTAATGCCATCTAACGGGAAAAATGTCACGAACTTTTTACCCACACCTAATAGTTCTCTAACTATTCGAATCAATGATTGTCAGCATACCTGTATATATTATACCTATATATTTTTAAAATCATCATAAATTTTTTCAAATAATAAAAATTCCTTATTAGATTTATACATATTAAAACTCAAATTAAATTGTAAATGTAAATAAAATATTCTCTCTCTAGCTTATTTATAGAAATTATATTTAAATTAATAGTAAATATTGAAAACAACGAATCATCTTTGATGGCCTTGACCTTGATATGTATTGTCAAGATCATGATCTACAACAAATTTTGGCCGGCGGTCGCTATTTGTTAAAAAGTTATAAATAAAAAAGTTAACAATATAAGTTTACAATATATTTAATTGTATAACTTAAATTGTAATTATTATAAATAACTCAATATCTTCAATGATTTGAATTTTTTTTGTAGAATAGTATAATAGAGGTTTGCTATATTTATGTACGATCCATTTGTAGTATATATAAAACTTATCAGTTTACAATTTTTGTTTTTAAAGCAGGAAATTTATTTTGAGGCAGAGAAGTGTCGAGTGGATTTTGTTTTAAGTAAGAAATATTGAACATTCCTAAATAGCAAGAAGTGTAAGATATATAATACTTAATATTGCATATGTATAGCAGAAATGTGATGTTATTTCTTAAACTTTTTTGTTATAACTTTTTAATGAATAGCGACCGTCGGCCAAACTATGTTGGAGGTCATTCAGGGTCATGACCTTGACAATATATGGGTTCGTTGTTTTCAATATTTACCAAATTAATATTCATAAGAAATAATTTGAACCGTGAAAGTTAAATCTGTACCATATTATAATTGTTAATTTATAGATTTATTACATATTTATTACATATTTATACAATTCAACGCTTTTTCATTATATTTTGTACATTTCAATTTTCTTCGTTGTCAACTGATGGTTCCCGGAAATCTATTTAACACGCGTTCGAGTAATTCCTTGTTTTTGGTAATTTACAATCCTTTCTTTTCTTCCCTTTATGAGGCTCGTGGAACAGCTGTCGTTTTACAACTCGCGTGATTAGCATTGCTTCGGTTTGTAACGGTGTTAGCTTTAATTATCCGAGCGTGCGGCTGCTCGCCACGTCGCGCCGCCAAGTTATCACGAAGCGGGAGAAAGTCGGCGAAGCCGAAATTAAAGTCGATTCCGCATCCAGTAAGTACATATCGCCGCGAGCTCGCATGGCTGAGTGCTCTAAATGCACGTCGTCGCGGCCGCGTATTTACGGAGCACCGCGGAAATCATAACTTCGGGAACACAGTACATACACGCGTGCATCGGCGCGGCGACGCGATGCGTATTCCATATCACGGAGAAAGTCCCAATCCCTCTCGCCGCGGCGCGTAATTGCGTCTTGTGAAAAAAGTATAAGCGCTCACTCGTTGTTCTCAAGTCAAGTTCATCACGTGAAAGCATCATGATCTCAAATTTGAATCGTGACTTTTTTCACGATGGTGATACGTTGTACACACGACTAATGTGCATTTAAAAAAAAACATAGGTATAGATTTAATATATTATGTGGTGGTGTTTGTATATACTTAATACTTAATTTTTACCGTGTTGATATTAATATCAACACTAGAAGTTTTAAATCCATATTATGTTGATGTTATTATTAACAACACGGTGGAAATTATATAGTAGATACATGGTAATCTACACTTAAATCTACACTTATATTTTCTAGGGTGTACGTTTATCATATAGCGTGTCACCACCGTAGAAAAAGTCTATAAATAATTTTTAGATTATTCAGAAAATTAAAATTATGATGGAACCATTATTGTGAGCAATGATAATTTTTAAAGAGGGAAGGTGTTTACAGTAACATTGCTCAACGTTGTATTATAAAAACAAACTTATGTTTTCCTGAGGTTTTGTGAAGATATCCAACGCATGCTTTTTCATATGTCACACTGATATCAAGATGTTTCTTTATAGAAAAATATTGTATATGAACGTAATAATCTTTATTGCAATATTACGACATAACCAAGTTACAATATGTATAAATTTCTAACATATGACTTAAGACGTTAAAATTCGATGATAAAAACAAAACAGCATATTAACGGCTTATCACTTTGACTGCAGTTCTTTTTTCATTCGTAATTTATTTTTTTTTTCATGTTGTAAAAATATAACGTGACGGGGTATTATGTTCGCGAACTTACGTGAGTGAGTGAGTGAGTGAGTGAGTGAATGAGTGAGTGAGAGAGTGAGAGAGAGAGAGAAAGAGAGAGAAAGAGAGAGAGCTAATGAAGAAGATGATAGAAAAGGAGAGAAGGCTGGAGAACGAGAGAATGAAAAGCGAGGACGGGGAGAAAAAGGCTTCACTTGGAAAAAAAAAGGAACGCATGATCGGCGAGGGTGAGACTTTTCCACTTTGCTGCGATTGCAGGGAGGACTGTCGCGCTATTGTTGGGTCCAGGGTTCGCGACAGAGAGTGAGCGAGCGAGCGAGCGGGTAATGCCGTACTCGCTGTTTGTGCCGGCCCTGCGCGAGGTCTCTGACCGCCCGTCCGCGCCTCTCAACTCGACTCGCTTGTTGTCCACGCTGCCGTGGCCTACCCAGGCCTACCTATGCTTACAAGTCGGCTTCTTTTCTCCTTTCCTTTCCTCGTTTTCGACTTTCCACATGCAAGTTCGTATGTGCGGTTGTTTGAAAAAAAAGAAATCAATGGGTATGAGATTATAGAGAAAAGAAAGCGATGATAGCTCAAAGTGTCATCGGAATTGTTCAGATTTAGCCTATAATATCCATTGATCAACATCGATTAATTTAATTTACTTTTTTTTTATTTAATTTACTTCTTATCCAATTCTTACAATTAGAATTAGAAAAAGATAAAAAATAAATTAAACTGAGATTAAAGTTAATCTGTACGAGACACGGTAGTGGCTCGGCGCTAAGAGTATATTCTACATAAAAACGGATATAAAACGATGTTTTCTGCTGACGACGAAATTTGTCTTGAATATGCTATGATTGATAGATCTAGTCGGTAATTAGGTAGCGTAAAATTATCATTAATCAGATTATCTGTATAATTCATAATCAATATAATTAAAAATCCTGATGTTCCTGTGAAAGCATTCTTGCGGATTAATGTCTCATAATGCTTTCTTTTGCGCCGCGCTGATCTTATGCAATGGGATTGCATCTGTCTCGATGAATGGAATTGCACATACTTTTTAGATATATATATATATATTTATTTTTTAACGACAGGAATAAAAAAATACGTTCCTTTTATCACGATAAAATGAAAGTTATCACGATAATTGAAAGTTTCGAGGAAGGACTATTATCAAGCATTACATGAGTCGGATATGAAATGAAATTTTTAAATGCAGTGAATCACTTTTTTATTGTAATTTTCTTTCGGAAATTTTCCTACATGATATTATATATCAGATAATATTTCGTATATATATATATAATAATATATGTATTAAAATAGCATCTAATTTCGATTCATTAATGAACATATACATAGACGCATTCGATAATATCTACAAGAAATTTTATGCAATTGTTTGTAACTATTAACTAACGTCTTTATAACGATTGATAAAAACGATTGGAAATGTGCAAAATTAAATAATTAAATAAAATTAACGCAAGAGAATATCAAGTGTCTATGTAGAAAAATTATAGAGGAAAGTCACCGATACATACTATTTTGTTTTTAGACAATATTTTTTAAACAAAAGGTAGAAATAAAACTTTAAAGACATAAATACAAACTAAAAAGTGTCTTCCATTCCAGTATAAGCAATTTTCATATAATACTGTTTACAATTTTGCAATAATTAATTTTTTCATAAGATAAGCAAAAATGAGTGTCTTACAAAATGGGCTCTAAAACTAAGTAGCAATAATGCTACGTATTCCTATTCTTTTTACTGGAATTATCTGTATAAAGTACTTACAAATGAATATATACAAGATATTCCAAAATTTTATAAAATTCTATAAAATTCTTTGATATAAAATATTTTTATTGATTTATATGCATTTATTTTATGCTATTCTGCAAGATAATAATATAAATATGTAATGTGATAATTTTTCAAGAGTTTTTCCATATATGCACGATTGTCTTCAATTCCAATAGAGCTTTGACACTATAAAGCAACATTATAAGGATAAGTTAACTCAATCTGTTTTACAGATAGGTGTGGCGGTTTACTGCATCCCAATTTTAAATTTAAGATAGTATTATGAAAAAGCTAAGAGAAAAAATAATATAAATAAAACTGATTTAGGAAATTACAAGCATTTAAAATGACGTATTATATTAATAATATAGTCATTATTATTTAAACTACGCAATTTGTAAAAGAAAATCGTATAAGAATTTTATTTTCGCATTCGTAGAATTCGTTTTTAGCTGATTTAAGATATAGAAATAAGCCACAAATATATGAATTATGAGTTTGTACTTTTTTAATTAGCTAAACAAATTATGATTTTATTAGTAATAATAAAGTGCAATTGTTAGTTTCTGAGAAATACGGAGATATCACTTTAAGAGACCTATGCCAGGATCGGCGATTTTTCTTTATCGGCGACAGTTTAAGAGATATTTTAACTTCAAATTTATAAACAATTGTATATTTTATGACAAATATTATACATATATTATACACACACATATATATATATATATATATATATATATATATATA